>SXGQ01532133.1_pt1 | contig 13222 bp, 11 predicted proteins | sample 3178371 | NCBI WGS metagenome assembly SXGQ01 (sample SAMN11356859, study PRJNA531348) | freshwater metagenome | isolation source: freshwater sample F1-20 | place: China: Fuxian Lake, Yuxi | collected 2017-12-25
AATGCAAGAAAGGCTAAAAAAGAAAAGTCAGAACATAAGAAATCAAAAAAATTAACTTCTGAGCAACAAATGGAAGAAGATTTAAAACAGATTCTAAGGGTTGAAAGTATTTCAAAGAAGTTATTTGGTAATGTAGATACCTTAACAAATTTTGAAAATACATTATCTAAATTAGGCGATGTTGTTATTCTACCCAGCAGGGCTTCTTCAAATGGTTTAAATTTTTTCAGAGTTATTTTTAGTACTAATAAATTTAGTAAGTTTCAAAGTTATTCAAGAGAAAGCGTTTATAAAAAAGGTTTATTTATATCAAAGTCTTTACAAAAACTTAATTTAAAAGGAACTATAACAACAGCCCTAAATTTTGAAGGAATTGTTAAATCAGGTCAACAGTCTAAAATTGGTGATCCTATAAATATATACGCTCCTAATATTTTAAGTCCTACAGAAAATGACGACGAAATAATTGAAAGATATAATAATATAAAGTCTTTTAATTCTATTGTCTTTTTTGTTCATATTGAAAATAATAAAAAGAAAGTAGGTGGTGCAGGTTCTAATAATGACTGTTTATGGTATTGTCTAAATAAAGCCATACCTGATGATAACTTTTTTAAATCTCCAGAAAGTATAAAACATTTTTTAAAAATTAAAAGAAATGATATGGTTCACATTGAACATATTGAAAAAATAGAAAAACAAATAAAAACTGTTGGAATTAATGTTAGTGGTGATTTTAATTATACTTCAAAATTAGGTTTACTAAAAAATATTCATTTGACGTTATTAAATAATCATTATCAAATTAATCATAAAATAAATTCAAAAGTTTCTCTAATAGCATATGATGAAAAAATAATTTTATTAGTTGATAAAAATCACGATAATGATACTTGGAATTGGGTTGGTTATGATGGTGAAAAAATAATAGAAATGACAAACGAATTTTATTACGATGTCAAGTTTTTTAAAACTAAATATATTATGGTTCAGAGACAAAAATTCAAAGTTTCTATTGAAAAAGAATACAGTGAATATATCAAAATTGCCGATGATTTAAAATTAAAGTCTAATGGTGAAATCAATTTATATAAGACAGGAACATTTTTAAAAACCGCTCTAAAAATTTTAGATTCTACCACTAAACATTTATCACCAGAATTGATATTATTTGATGAAGCCGAAATTATTCAAAATACTGTTCAAGGTTCAACTATATTTTATGATGAGTATAAAGGCGAAGGATTTAAAAGTGATATTATTAGTATGTTTCCATTTATCATGAAAGCAAACAATACAATGATACCTATTAAAAGAGGTATTTTTAGAAATATTACAAATGATGAACTACAAGAAATGAAAACACAATTAAAAGGTAATTATGCATTTGGAATTTATAAAATGGAGATTTTAAAAAGTGAAGATGATAAAATTAATAGACTGTTCAGATTTAATTTAAATAATCAATATACAACAATTGATTTAAGAAATGCCGATTTTTTAGGATTAGAAATGAAATTAATAATTTCAGATGATTGGAACTTTTTATCTTATCCGAGGTCTCATTGTTTAACAGGTAAAGATGTTTTTGGTAAATATATTGAAGAAGTTTATAAATATAAATCTGAAAAAGTGGAAGGTGCTAAATTTCTATTAAATATTTTATCAGGTGCAATTGGTGAATCAAATAAAACTAAAGTTATTGTGGATGAACATGATATTGAAGCAGACGATATTAAATTAGATGATATGAATCTCATACCAATTAAAATAACACATAGTAGAGACAAAAGATATACATTTTTTAATTGTGTCGGTAAAGATGCTTATTTTAAATCTCAATTCGCAAGATTCAAACCCTTTTTATGGGCTCAAGCAAGATTTATGATGTCAAAAATCATCAAACCAATTAATAATATTGTTGTCAAATGTATTACTGATGGAATTATAACAACACAAAAAATTGATTGTTATAATGAAATGGGTAAACTAAAATATGAGGGCTATTATCCCGATGTAGAAATTATAAATAATGCAACACCTAAAGGGTTATTTATAAAAAGCGTAAATTAATTTTTTTCATATCTTTCTAATAATTTATTATATATTTTATTATTAACTTCCTTTCTATCAACTATATTATTATCTAATATTTGTATTCCGTAGGCTCTAAATGGTGTCGGAGGTTTTAATTTTTCATCTTTCATAAAGTCATCATAATTGTATTTGATATACCACTTTTTAAGGCTTACATCGTATTTAATATGATTCATTTTAGCCTCGTCATGACATCCATTTTTTACACCTATATATAGTAAAAATTCCATTTATATAATTGTCTTATATTAAAATTTTTTTAAAATTATTCTACCATAAAATTAATTTAGCCAGATTATCAGCGCTATATTTTGAACTTTTAAGGTTATGTCTTTTATAATATAATTTTCTTCTTTCATCGGCATACTGTTTACCATCATTTTTAATGTATGTCGGATAATCATTGTATCTAACATCTCCTATTGATGCTATGTATTCACCATTTTTATAAACATCAATTTTTTTATTCTTTTTCTTAGATGGCACTATATTTAAATCATTTTCTTCGGCTTTTTTATAACTATAAAGCGTAATTTTATAAACCATAATTATAATACAACTATATTAAAATTTTCATAAAAACATTAAAATAATCCATACATATTTAGAACTAACGCCACACGACAATAATATTTTTTCGTAGATATAACCATTAATCTCATTAGTGATTATTCTCTTTATTCCTTTTTTGAGAACAAATGATTTTTAAGAATCTTATAATAATATCTTAGTCTTGATACCTTTAAAATTTGTTTTGATGAATGGAAGTCTTCAACCATTTTATCTAATATGAGTCTATCATCAACATTATTGGCGTGGGGTTTAAGAATAATATAAACATCTATAACAATTTTTTTTTTATCAATTTTATTGTCTATAACATCTTTTTTGGTGTATGAGTTTTCAACTAAATTACATAAAAATCGCAATAAACTCGGATCTATTTTGTCAGGACTAACCTTTTTAATATTTTCATTAACAAAATTAACAATCTCACCTATAAGAACTTCAACAGAACTCGAACCATTTAATTTAACTAACGACGCTTGAAATTTACTGAATTTTACCATATATATAATTATAGTATATAAAATAATTTTTAATATGTTGTAAATATATATATAATTCAATTATAAATGCCTAAAAAAATAAAAAAACCAATTTCTCGTAAACCAAAAACAAAAAATAAAAATGTTGTAAATGTTAAAATTAATATTGATAATAGTAAAAAAACAACCGCAAGAAGAAATGCTATTAAACCTTCTAATATGCAACCATTTGTTAATTTTCCGTCATATCAACCAACAAGAATCCAACAATTAGAACCTAAATCACAGTTTAATAGTCCAGACTTCACGAAGACAATGGATGAATACCAAAAACAATTTAAAACTTATTTAGAGACAAGTGATAAAACTGTTAAAGACATGATTGAAAAATATGATGATACATTAAAGAAAAATATCGCACCACAGAAAAAAGAAGAAAGTAAACCAGGAGCGTCAAATGTTTATGCAACTGATGAAGGAGAAACGATTTTAGAAGAACCTATAGCAAAAGAAAATATAAATATTCCTCCACGAAAAGAAGGATACCAAAGTTGGAGTAAACCTAATGAAATTAAAGAAAACATATTAACCGCAACGATAACACCACCACTTCAATCAAATCAACTGCAAGAAGTTTCAATAGAACCAGTAGTAAAAGGTGAGACTTTTAATCTCGCAGACTTTTTAAAAAATTCTTCCAAAGTTCAGTTTAATAGAGTTGTAAAATCAATGACTTCGGAACAAATTGAAAAGGTTTTAAAAAAAGCAACAATGGAACAAATTGAAAAAGTTTTAGAGAAAGCAGAACCAAAACAAAAATTAAAAATTAATAATGTGTTAACATCGCAAGAAACTAAAAAAGTTGAGAAGGTTGTAAAACCGAAAGTATTAAAAAAAGTAAAAATTGTCAAACCTAGCGAATTTGAAGAAATTAATAAAATTAAAAAAGAATTAGATGATAAATTAAAGAAGGTATCATCCGATAAATTATTATCATTCGTCGAAGCAAACCTTCCACCTACAAAGCAAAGTAGTATCGAAACAGCAAAAACGACAGTAGCACCGACAGTTCCTAAACCCAGAGGACGTCCACCAGGAACGACGAAAAAAATAGCAGTAAGTTCTGAAGCAACGACGACAACAACAGGAAGCGGGAGTGTAAAAAGTATGGTCGCAGCAATAAATAAAAAAACAAACAAAAACTAGCAAAAGCAAATAGACGGAGCAGATGGAGCAGGTGGAATATATCTTTCTTCTTCATCTTCATATCTATAAACAATTTTCTTTTTAGGTTGTTGTGGCTTTTTCTTTTTAATTATAATTTCTTCTTCTTCAGGTTCTTCCTCTGATTCTACTTTTGGTTTTGATAAATATTTTTTCATCATCTCATTTTCTTTTTTTCTTTGAAGCGATGTAAACTTTTTTAAAAGCCTTTCATTTATCTCTTGTTCTTTTTGTTGTAGGTATTCTTCCTCTAAAACTTTTTTATTTTCTGATTCTTTTTTTCTCAATGACCTTGCATATGCTAATCTATCCACTAAAACTTTTTTTTGTTCTTCCGTAATATTTCTTTTCTTTTTAGGTTTTAAAACGGGTTCAGGCTCTATATATTCTTCTTCTTCGGGTTCAGAATTTACTTCAATATTGTCGTCGCTTTCATGTTCAATCAATTCAACAGCCTTTTTAGTTTGTTTAGGTTGTTTGGGTTGTTTTGATTGTTTAGGTTGTTTATTTTCAATACTTCCTAAAGTTCGTATAGTTTGTTTTTTATTCATTCTATTATATATATATTACACAGAAAATAATTTTAAATTTAATTAAAATTAATCTATACATTTATTATAAATGAACACTTTACAACTTATAGACTCTAAACAATTTTATCTAACAAGCACTTCTAAAATAGGTGTCAAAATGAATTCAACATTAAACAGTAAAATAAATTTTGAAATACCACGATTTATAACGAAACAATCAAATATTTTATATCATTCTATTAAACTTTTACATGCCGAAATTCCATACAGTTTTTATATTATAAATGAAACAAATAATGTTATAAATTTAGTTATAGATGCAATAAACCATTTTTTTACAGTTCCAGTTGGTAATTATAACGCTTTTACTTTATTGACTGTTCTTAATACTATTGACAACAAAATTTTATTTACTTTAAACAATTCAACGGGTAAATATCATATTGACTCTAACTTTATATTTTCAATGTTAAGTAGCAGTACACTTACAAAAATAATAGGTGGTGTTTCAAATACTACTTATAATGCTATACCTATTAATAATAAATATGTTTTAAATTTTCCATTCGCTGTTAATTTACTTGGGACAAAAAATATTTATATAAAGTGTAATTTAATTTTGGAGAATTTACAAACTAAAACGAATGATAGTCAGACATTAAAATCCATTCCAGTAAATGTTCCACCATTCGGATTAATTCTATATAATAACAATGAAAATATTGAAACTTTGGTTAAAAATTCTCAAATTGATAATTTAAATATTGAAATTGTTGACGATGATGATAATTTAATTAATATGAATAATCAAGATTGGACAATTTGTATTGAATTGAAAACAACTTTACAAGTCAGTCATAATACTCAAACTATAGATGAATATTTGAATCAAAATTAAATTAATTATAAAAGATATAAATTTATTTTCTGTTATTAGTTTATATAATAATTAAAATGTCAGTTTTAGGATTTCCAGAAGAATTAAATTTTCAATCATTAAAATCAATGTATCCGAGCCGTAAAATGGAATATAGAAAAGCCCCAATGAATGCTCAAACATTTTCATCAGCCGGACAAGATATAGCTCTTGTGCTGTCCAAGATGGAAAACACATTTTATGATCCAGGGACATTGGCTATCAACTTCACTGTTGATTATAATGGTATAACAGCAGGTACATCAGGAACAAATGGAGCATACTTATTAGGTTATGCATACTCTCACTTTTCAAGACAAGTAGTACGCCCAATTTCAGGTCAGCCAATTGAGACTATAGACAATCCATCTTTACTTACAAATGCAATTTTAAATATGACTATGGATAGTTACGAAAAATTCGCATTATCCACAACTATGGGTTTTAATCAGGTTGCAGCATTTACTAATTTAGGTTCTCTTATAGATAACTCAACTAACATAAATACTAAATCGCAATCTTATTCACTTCCACTAATCGGTTGTTTAAATACTGCAAAATTAATACCAGGCTTTATAACTGACATTGAAATTGATTTGACATTAAACAACATATCTAATTTTATAAGTAATATAACTGCAGGGGTATTGGATTCATTCCCCAGTAGTTACACTATTAAAAATGTCGAGTTAGTATGTGAAGCAATTACATTAGAAGCAGGTGGAATGCAGCAAATCCTCGCAATGTTTCCAGGTGTTTTTAAATTGAAATCTCAAAGTTATTTATATGGTTCTTCCTCACTAGCAGCCAGTACTACTCAAGGAACATATGATATTACATATAGTCATAGTTTGAATTCTCTTAAACAGTTTATTTGGTGGTCATCGCCCTCAAATGCATGGGAATTAAATTATGCGGGAGTATGTCCAAATTTAAGTAGTTGGCAATTAGTTATAGGTTCAACAACTTATCCTCAACAATTGGTTAAGGCAGACCGTCCGTCCGAATGTTTTTATCAAAATCAAAAAAGTTTTGGTTCTTTATATAGTACTTCTCACTGTGGTAGTGCATCAAAATTTAATTTTTGTAAAGCATCAACTGTTGGCGGTGAATATGCAGTATATTCACAAAAACCGACTGACTTTGTAGGGTATTCGAATTCTAACAATGCAAACAAATGGTATCAATGTTTAGATTTAGAAATTATTAACTCTTTAAAAGATACTCTATATACCGGAATTTCTACTAAGGGAAGTACAAATACTCTAAGACTCAATGTTGGAACTAGGGCTCTTGCAGCGGTTACTCACGCAGTTCATTTTTACTCCTGTTTTGATGTTATTTTAGAATTTGATTACCTTAATCAAACTATTAATGTTATTCAATAAAAATTTAATATACTATAATAATATATATGAGGTTATTGATACATAATAAACCAAAATTAAAAATGCCCGAATTTAAAGTGGATGAACCGTTATCAAAACATTTAGACGACGACCCTTTATTAACTAATATGAATAAAAGTTTTTGTTGTGGATTAATAGGAAAGGCGGGAAGTGGTAAGACTTCTTTAATGGTTTCATTTATTCAAACTCCGAAGAAATTTAAAAAAGTATTTAATAAAATATATGTCTTTATGCCTAACAGTTCAAGAAATTCCATGAAAAATAATGCATTTAATGTTCTACCTGATGACCAATTATTTGAGGGTGTAAGTTATGAAATTTTATCTGAAGTGTATGAACGATTATTAGAAAGTACAGAAAATAACCATAAATCGTTATTAGTTTTTGATGATGTCCAAAGTTATTTAAAGACAAAAGAAGTTGAGGTTAATTTATTACATATCATAGCAAATAGACGACATCTAAGATGTAGTTTTTTTATTGTAGCCCAAAATTATAATAAAATACCTAAAAATATTAGACAATCATTCACCGATTTATTTTTGTTTAATGTAGGAAAAGAAGAATATATAAATATTTTTGAAGAAAATGTTAATTTAAGTAAAGATGATTTTTCAAAAGTTTTAACTGAATATAGAAGCATTAAAAAAACTGAATCAAACTCATTTATTTATATTCACGATAAAGATAAATTTTTTATAAATTGGAATGAAATAATTGAAGATGATGAAAATAATGAATAAAAATATAACATCTATAAAATTAATTTTCTATTATATATTTATATATATAATAAAACAAAATGCCTAATTTTTTTAAAAAACTCTCAAATAGTGCAAGCAGTATTTATAACAAAGTTGACAAAGGAGCGTCTAATCTTTTCACTAAAGTTGTTCCGGATATTGGTGCTAAAATCTCATCAAATATTCAAAATATTGGTGATAAAGTGGCAGGAGTAGGACAACAAGCAGGAAACTTTTTGGAAAAAAAATCTGCAATTTTAGGGGATGTAGCAGGTTCAGCAGCAATGGCAACTGGTTTTGGTGCTCCTTTAGGTGCTACATTAATATCAGCAGGTAATATTGGACAACAGATGGGACAAAGATTAAAACAAGGATCACAGGAAATAAGAGACGCATCTAATAGAGTTGGTAATTTAGTTCAAGCGCAAGTTCAAAATGCTTCTAATCAGGCTTTAATGGCGAAAAATAATATATCAAAACAAATCAAAAATAATGTTGGAGCATTAAATAGTCAAGTTGGAATGGCAAGACAACAAATGCAGCAAGCTATTGGTAATGCAAATAATCAAGTAATGAATATGTCAGATGCTTTTAGTAATGAAACATTCCATTAAATTAAATATAAAAAATATTATATATAAGTATATTATATAATATCATGTTTGGATATTCAAGTTATTTAGATAAAAGTATGAATGGTATAAAAACCATTTCAGATGGCGTGGCTCTTATTCAAAATGGTAATGCGACATTTAATACAATTAATGTTGAAACGATTACATCTAGTAATTTAACAGATTGCAATTTAACCAACTGTACAACTAATGACCCAACAAGCGCTCAAAGTGTAGCAAATAAGGAATATTGCGATGATAATTTTGTTGATAGAACAAATAATTTACAACAAAATATTAATGGATTAAAGACCTTCACAAATAATATCCGATTTAATGGAAACGCACAATTTTATGCTACTAATAGTCCATTTACAAATAGAACATCATTCGAGCAAATCACTACTGCTCTTACTATAAAGCCTATTCATGCAAATGGCACTATAGGATTAAGCGCAACCAATGCAGCAGGAATATCATTTAGTATGATTTCTATTAGTAACACAGGTTCTACTTTTACAGGAGAAATTAGAGGAACTATTTTAAGATCTACTATCACAGACAGCATTCATAGCATTTTTGATAATCTGACCAGCGGAGGTTCTATAAATTTCGGAACTTCTATTTGTAATAATGTGATAAGCGGTCCTACGACATTAAATCAAAACTTAATTTGTAGTAGTCAAGCAACATTTAATAATTTTACACCAATTAGTAGCGTAGCAACTCCGACAGCAGTAAATCATCTAACTCGTAAGGATTATGTAGATACAAATTTTGTAGATAGAACGAACAATTTAGCACAAAATATTAACGGATTAAAAACCTTCACAAATAATACTAATATTACAGCGTCTTTATTAGCAAGAACCAATATTAAATTAAGTGAATATGAAAACTCACCAACGAGTAATAATGTAACATTAACATTTCCAATGTCTGAAACAATAGCACTGAGAACAACTCCAGGCACGACCAACGCAATGACAGTTACTCTACCGACATTGTCTAATAATGAAAGAGGTTATGTTTTTACATTTAATAAATTATTTGACACAACTAATAATCTTAATTTTAATGTAACATTTAACACAAGTAGCGGACAGGGGATTTATAGTTTACTTAACCAAGCAGGAACGCCTACAACCAATACCACATTATTATCTGTAGAAAAAATACAATGTAAATTAGCGGTTGGTTGGTTTGGTTCATTATTATACTGGATAGAACAAACAGATTTTTCCACATTTGATAGATTTAAATTACATGAATGGAGCAATCAAGCAACTACTAATACATTAACATTAGCATTTCCATTACCGCCAACAATAGTATTACGAAACAGTTCAGGAACAAGCATGACAATTACTCTTCCTACAATAACTACATTACAAAGAGGACAGATTTTTACCTTTGTAAAAATACTCGCTACTAATTTTAGTGTAACATTTAACACGAGTGGTGGACAAGCAATATACCCTTTAAATAGTCTGTCTGGAACTCCTACGACAAATACTACCATATTTCCTATTGATAAAATGGTAACAAAATTGGCGGTTGGGTTTACAGGTTCTCTCCTATATTGGGTGGAAGTAAGTGATTATTCAACATATGATATAGGTACTAATAATGGCAGATATGTTGATTTTACCTCACCGCAAGCAATTAGTGGAGCAAAAAGTTTTAACACTTCATTACCTACATCTACACTGGTGCCGAATAGTCCATATCAATTAGTAAATAAAATTTATACTGATACAAATTTTCAATTAATATCAAATATGAATAATTATGTAAATATTACAGACCCTCAAAATATTGCTGGGGTTAAAAGTTTTTCATCTTTACCAACTTGCTCTGTTATTCCATCAACCCCCGACCAATTAATTAATAAAAATTATTCTGATACAAACTTTCAACTAATTTCTAATATGACTAATTATGTAAATATTTCAAACCCACAAAGTATTGCTGGTGTAAAAACATTTAGTTCATTACCATTATGCTCAGTTGTTCCATCGACACCCGACCAATTAGTAAATAAAAGTTATGTTGATGGTATGCCTGTTCATGGTATATTAAATTCTACTAATGCCTGGACTGGTTTTAATTCCTTTAATACGAATTTACCTACATCAACAATTAATCCAACTAATTTATATGAATTAGTTAATAAAAATTATGTTGATGGTATGCCTGTTCATCAAATATTAAATTCTACTAATGTCTGGACTGGTTTTAATTCATTTAATACAAATTTACCTACATCTACAATTAATCCAACTAACTTATATGAATTAGTTAATAAAAATTATGTTGATGGTATGCCTGTTCATCAAATATTAAATTCAACTAATGCCTGGACTGGTTTGAATTCATTCAATACGAATTTACCTACATCAACAATTAATCCAAATAATTTATATCAATTAGTTAATAAAAATTATACTGACACAACATTTCAACTTATTTCTAATATGAGTAATTATGTTAATATTACATCCACTCAAAATGTTGCTGGTGTTAAAACATTTTCTTCATTACCAATATGCTCGGTTGTTCCATCAACCCCAGACCAATTAATTAATAAATTTTACAGCGATACAAACTTTCAGTTAATAACAAATATGAATAATTATGTCAATATTACAGATCCACAAAATATTGCGGGTGTTAAAACATTTAGTTCATTACCTTTATGTACAGTTGTTCCGTCAACCCCCGACCAATTAATAAATAAAAATTATACTGATACGAAATTTCAACTTATTTCAAATATGTCAAATTATGTAGATACATCAAACGCACAGTCCATATTTGGTGTTAAAACATTTGGAAATAGAACTAATTTTAATGGAATTACCTCAATGGTTGTAGGAGGAATAGCACAATTTGACGGAACTACCACATTTTCTACAAACTTACCAACATGTAGTATTACAGCAACTACCGCTAACCAGTTAGTAAATTATACAACTCTTACAACTCAAGGATACATTACTTCATCTTCAATTTTATCAGCATCTAATGCCTGGACAGGTTTTAATTCATTTAATACAAATTTACCAACGACTACAAAGACAACTTTTAATTCAAATGAATTTGTTTCAAAAGCGTATGTAGATTCAATGCCTGTTCATGGTATATTAAGTGCTACAAATGCATGGACAGGTTTTAATTCATTTAATACAAATCTTCCAACAACTACTAAAACAACTTTTAATTCAAATGAATTTGTTTCAAAAGCGTATGTAGATGGTATGCCTGTTCATGGAATATTAAATTCAACAAATGCCTGGACTGGTTTTAATTCATTTAATACAAATTTACCAACTTCAACCATCACAGCGACAACCGCAAATCAACTTGTTAATTTTACAACTCTTACGACGCAAGGTTATACGACTTTACCATTAGTTCAAGGAAACGCAAATATATTTACAAATACCAACGCATTTACAGGAGATGTAACATTATCAAAAACAAAAAATAATTCATCTTACGCAACCTATAATGCATTAGGTAGCACTTATATTGGTTATATGACAGAAGTTCCAGCGGGTGGATACGTAGGAGGAATAGGTAGTGGAACACAATATCAATTAGGAGCAATTACATTAGATAGCACGAATGTAGGTTTTTGGACTTGTAATTATGAAGTAGAAATTAATTGTTCAACTGCGGGTTCAATAAGTAAAATATATGTGTTTGTGAGTAATAATCTTGTAAGCACAACTGTCCCAATAGGACTACCAGGAGCAAAAGCAAATAATTTCAGCACACAAACATACGCAGTTGGTGATAGCACATATCATAGCGGCTCATTTAGTTTTTTACAATCAACATCCACAGTTATATATGGAGTTCAGTTAATAGCGATAGTTTCTTCTGGTGGATTTCAAAGAAGAGGACAAATTAGAATGTTAAGGATTTTATAAATAATATTATTCAACACCATAAATATCAAAAATTAAACTCCAATGCCCTAAAGGTTGATTGTTTTTTTCGGAATAACCATTTTGAGGAATTGTTGATGAGTTTTTTAATTCAATGGTTATATCAATTACATCTTGTAATGGTTTGTCAAAAGATACTAATCCACTTAAAATAGATGTTGTTGAACCAGCAGTTGCTGAAGCAGTAAAATTAACACAACCTAATGCAGATTGATTTGTAGGACCTAATCGCGTACTATAAGATGAACCCGATGAAAATGGAAGACCGCTCATGTAAACAACAAACTGACCATCAAATATTGTTTGAATACCAACATTTGTCAACTGATTATGTCTCATTTGAGCCCCAGTTAATTTTAAATTAAATGTTTTATATTTATTGTATAATCCACCTAAACAAGTTCTAATATTTACTCTTTTCCATGTGACAACCGCACCTAATGCAGTAATACTTCCGAATGTGTTATCAACAGCCTCAGCAACAGTACCACCGACCGCAGTAATAACTGTACATACTTTTGTTGGATCTATATCAATTGTTCTTAAAACTAATGAACCGACTAATTTATTTTCTGACATTATATATTATATAGTGAGATAATATTTTTTATATTAAAAATAATTATATAATTATAATTATATAATGGAATTAAATAAAAGAAATTATAATAAAAGAAACAT
>SXGQ01787611.1_pt1 | contig 13221 bp, 19 predicted proteins | sample 3178371 | NCBI WGS metagenome assembly SXGQ01 (sample SAMN11356859, study PRJNA531348) | freshwater metagenome | isolation source: freshwater sample F1-20 | place: China: Fuxian Lake, Yuxi | collected 2017-12-25
ATTACCATGACCATTATCATTATCATTATCATTATCATTACCACTTGAATTGTAATAATTATTTGTTATGAAATTAGATGTTATATAATCATTATAAGTATTATTATAAATATTATTAATATTTGATGTATAATAATTAGATGTTATATAATCATTATTATTATAAACATTTGATGTATAATAATTAGACGTTATATAAATATTAGATGTAATAAAATTAGAATTATCATTGACAATTGTAAATGGTCGCGAATTATCATTATAATTAGATGAATAATTATTATAATTAATTATGTGACGATGATTGTTGAAAACCCGCACTTCCCTGAAATGGACCGCCTCCATTTCCCATATAGGGAAAAAAAGGCGGGTAGTAATGATGATGTCTATCGTGATGATGGTCATCATGATGATGACGGTCGTGATGGTGATGTGGATGATGATGATGAAGTGCGTGAATTATTCTTTCAGCTTGTAAATCATTACGAACATTATCATTATTATAAGAATTGATTAGGTTACGAGTATCATTATTATCTTTTATGATTGATAATTTAATGTCATTACCTATTTCAGATATTTTTTGTTCTAATCCAAGACGATTTTTAGCTGCTTCAATTTGAATACTAGCATAATTTTCAGATGCTTGTTTACTTAAATTCATTTCATTTCTATCAATACTTTTATCTAATGATGCGTGAACTTTAAGTAATTCAACCATATTAGCATTATGATGATTATCTACTAAACGTCCAATGCTATTTTCAACTTTTAATAAATCATTATTCATATTATGAAAATTACGTTCAGCTTGAAGATAATAATCACCTATACGACGTTCAAGATTTTGATTTTGAGTTGAATTAAATAAACGAGTTTCACCAAAATTACGTTCACTTGTAACTTGATTATCTTTTATACTTGAATTTAAAAGATTATTATTTTGATTTAAAAGTGTTGATAAACTATTACCTATTCTTTCACTTGTTAAGAGATTGGCAGCCCCATTTCGGTCAGTAGCATTTATATTATCAGCACCAATTCTTTCTAATGAATGACTTAAAATAGAACCAACTCTATCAATAGCACCAACATTAGTAGCCCCAATTCTTTCAGTTGCTGATAATTGTGTTGCAGCATTTCCTTGAATTGAATCTTTTAAAGTAGTTCCAATGTTATTAAGATTTTGGTTAATAAATGCATTATTCATATTTGCAAGATGTTCAGAACGTTGATTTTCACTTGAAAGACTTTGCATTAATGCATTTAAATTTCTTTCTGACGCAGCACGAAGAGTATCAGATATAGTTCTTTGAGAATCAATAAGAGTTGCAGTCTGATTAGCATTATTTATAACTCCTAACATAGAATCTACAGAAGCAACACCATTCATTTCTAATTATAGTTTAGATTTTTATATATATAAGCAATTTATTATATTATTATAATAACTACTATGAAAACTTATTGGGGTTCTACAAAAAACACATCAAAAAGAAAAAGAAAAATTTCAAATGATAATAGTGACAGTGATAGTGATAAAAGTGATATTAGTATTACAAAACTCCCATTTATTATTCCAAAAAATATAAGTACTTCTCTTTATTCACAATTTAATCATATTTATTTTAATAATGATATCACTATGGAAACTGCATTTGAATTAAATAAAGAACTTAGAAGTGTTGAAACTAAAATTAAAACAATGTGTGTTTCATTAAATATTAAGTCAGAACCTATTTATTTACATTTAACTACAGATGGTGGTTTAATTTATGCTGCTTTATCTATCATTGATTGTATTGAAACATTGTCATTACCTGTATATACAGTAATAGATGGTTTTGTTGCATCAGCTGGAACTTTAATTTCACTAGTAGGTGAAAAAAGATTTATGTGTAAAAATGCATATATGTTAATTCATGAATTAAGAGGTGGTATGTGGGGTAAAATGTCAGAAATGAATGATGAATATTTAAATTTAAAGAAATTAATGAATCATATTATTAAAATTTATACAAAAAAAACTAATATAACAAAAAAAGAACTTGAAGGAATTTTAAAGAAAGATATTACTTGGAATCTTAAAGAATGTATTCAAAATGGTCTTATTGATGAACAATATAATTCTATTTAAACGTAATATAATTATAAATATTTGTCAATGGAACAATTTTACACTGATTGGTTTAGATATCGTTGTTATTGGTTTAATCAATATGACGGGTTTGATAAATATATTTCATTAAATTATGGATATTTAATTGATTCATATAATTATAAACGTGATTTAAATCCCATAATTGGAATTCTTATTTATGACCAATTAACTCGTCATTTTTATCGTAATGAATATTCTAATCATATCATCACTTATTTTAATAGAAAAGCCTTAGAGATTGCCTTTTCTAATATAAATGAACTTAATAATTTTGAATATGATGATTGGTGTTTTTTTATTTTAGTTTTTAGACATACAAACGAAAGAGAACATTTATTATTTGCAATGAAAGAAGCATTAAAAAAAGGAAAAAAAAATTTTATTAAAGCCACTTTTATGAGAGCTAATTTTAAAGAAGAATTAGAATGTTATGATTTTAAAAGTGATTATTATAATTATTTAACATTTGACATAAATATTTTAGATGTTTGGACTGAAGAAATACTATTATCATCTAATGTAATTGGTAATTATTCAAATAAACAATTATTATGTAAAGAAGGTAAGAAAATAATAGTAAGCCTTTCTGGCGGTGTTGATTCAATATCTTGTTTATATTCATCAATTCAAATATTTGGAAATAATTCAATTATTGCAGTTCATATTAATTATAATAATCGCAATGAAACAATTGAAGAAGTTAAATTTTTAATTTGGATTTGTAATAAACTGAAAGTTAAATTATATATAAGAACAATTAAAGAAATTAAACGTCAATATTCAATTGATAATGATATGAGAGAAGTTTATGAAATATATACTAAAAGAGTTCGCTTTAACTCTTATAAAAGAGTAAATGAAATTGAAAATAATGATAATGAACCAATTGTAATATTAGGTCATAATAAAGATGATTGTATTGAAAATATATTAACAAATATTTCTTATAAAAATAAGTATGATAATTTAAATGGAATTGAATTAAATATGAATATAGATAATATTATTTTTTATAGACCACTAATTGAAACATCAAAAAAAGAAATTTATGAATTTGCAAATAAACAACAACTTTCTTATTTAAAAAATTCAACTCCTGATTGGTGTCAACGAGGTAAAATAAGAACAAATGTAATTCCTGTATTAGAAAAATGGGATTCCAGATTTTTAGATGGATTATCACATATGACTTCAATTCTAAAAGACCTACATTTAAATTTATATTTAACTGTAAATAATAACTTTAAATTAGCGGATGAAATTGAAATTACAAATTTAAATACTAGTATTTTATATTGGAAATATGGTATCTTTAAATTATTTAATTTTTATCCTTCAAACAAAAGTCTAGTTTCATTAATATCACGGTTAGAACATTTAAAGACATCATATATATCAAGAGAATTAAATAAAAAAACAAAAATTATCATAAATCAATATTTACATTTATCATTGAAAAAAACAAAAAAAATAAATCATTTATTTTATGAATTCATTAAAACATAATTTTTTTTTAATAAGAACAAAAACGATAAATCGCATTGTTCTTTTTTCCCAACCACACACTAATCAATGACATCTCCAACAATCAAGTTGCTGTCCGAAATCGTACCGGCATCGCTCAACACATCGTCGTCGCCTTCGTCATCATCAGTGTAGTAGTTCGTTTCCCCAACTCCATTGTCTGCCCAATGATACTCTGCATAATTTACAGCATCCCTCAGGAAGTCAATGAAGATTTGTGGCGGACCGTCCGTCTGTTCAAATGTGCAAACACGAAAACAGAGTTCAGCAAACCCAATGAGGACACCAAAGCTACCAATACGCTTAATCAAAGAAGCATCACTGTTCCCATCAACAACTGCATCGGCGAATGAGAGCGAATGCTGTTGTAATTCCTCACGCAGATGTGATTCTGCGTAAAAAATACTTTGAGCACGTCCACCATCACGATGATAGTTGTCAGCAAGACCTTGAATTGTTTCCCAGATATTTGCAATATCAGAATTCATTTTGGAGTTTCCTCAAACTACTTTTTTTCATAAAAATTATCATTTTTTTTTAATTTTAGCAATAATTAATACAAAAATAAAATTAATAATTAAAAAAGACAAAATCTTTCGCCTTTTTTTCCAGATGAAAACTACACGAGGTTTCAAAGATGAAATTCAGCATAATCCACCGGATTCACCTGAAAGTCAACAAACATCATGAAAGACCCATCAATAGACCGATAAAAACCAACCCGAAAACAGAGACCAGTGAAATCAAGAAGCATACACATACAATCAATACGCTTAATGAGCCGAGCATTCGCATTAGCATCAATAATCGCACTGGTAATGTCCATGAACTGACTTTGCAGTTCCTCAACTGAAGTAATATTGGTATTCCATTCATAACTATCGCAATCTACACAATCACTGTTGTGAAAGTTGTTTGCCATCGTCTGAATTTTTCCCCAAATATCGCTAATATTTACATTCATTTTGGAATTGCCTAACAAAGAATAAAAAAACTTTAAATCATATTTTTTTAAATTAAATAATAATTAATACAATTATTATATTTGACAATAGAAACAATTATGATAATTCATACGAAAGAAATGTTTATTATATTTAAGTCTAAATAAATCATAACAAACTTTAGGCAATTTAGTTTTATAATTCATTTCAAAATCTTGAAGAATGTCTAATGTATTTTTACTATCTTTAAATTTATCTTTTAAATCATAATATAAACCCATATCACTTCTACACATAGGACAATAAACTCCTTTTTCTTCAAAACTATTATTATAATCATAATCAATAATACAATCATAATGAAATGAATGTCCACAATCTGTTAAAAAAGCATTTCTTTTATGATTAATTTTATCATAACAAATTGGACAAGTATCACCGATTTTGATATAATGTTTGACTTTAAGATTTTCAATTATTGTTTTACGAGACTTTCTATTATAACTTTCATAAATATAAAAATCACTATCATAATCAAGTAATTGTGTTTTAGATATTTTATTATTTCCTTGAAAATTAGCAGAAATTTTAACAGTCAAATTATTATTATAATCTGTGAATATATCATCGGTTGTAAATGATTTCATTAATAAATGAAATGATATAAATAAAAATAATCAATTTTTATAAAGCTTTTACTTTAATCCAATTATCAAGAAATAGGTCTTTAATTAATTTATCTTTAAGTTCTGGTCCAAACCATTCGTCTGGATATAAAACTATTGCATTTTCATTTTTACCTAAATATGCACCAAACCAAGAAAAACTTGAATTTGCTATAATAAAATGTTTACAACTAGTCATATACATCAGTTCCTGATAATCTTTTGTATTTGGTATTAATTCATAAATTTTGATGAAATCTATTTTAATACCAATTTTATTATAAATTTCATTCTTAATTTCTTCAATATAATCATTAATTAAATCGTCATCATTTTCTAAACCAAAAATAATAAATTTATATTTGTCATTAGCATCCGGAATAAGTTCAAAAAGTTTAATAAGTGCATTAATATAATAAGAAGGTTTTAATAAATTATGTGCAAATTGTTTTATGACATAATCTTCAAGTCTAAAATGTAACATTATGTAATCTCCATTTAATTTATATCTATCTTGAAATTTATCTAATTCTAAATATTTAATAATTCTATCTTTATTATGATTGAAATATTTAGGAGATTGAAAATAACCACTAAGTGTTAATGCATCTTTAGGAATAGAATTATAATGAAAATTTTGTTCTCTATAACCATATCTATTTTGAACATTTTCAAAATTATTTTCAACCTTAAAAGTGAGTTTTTTTAATAAATTTCCAAAATAAAATGGTCTATTAAATCCATTATTATCTTTAGGCCAAAAGCTAAAATCTTTATTATCATCAAATGCTTTTGACATAGTAGTAAAAATAATAAAAAGCTGATTACCTAAACCACCTTCTATAATACCTGTGATTTTATCATAAATCATTATTTTATTATAATAACAAAAAATAAAAATACTAATTAAAACGCTTTAATTTTAATCCAATTATCAAGAAATAGGTCTTTAATTAATTTATCTTTAAGTTCTGGTCCAAACCATTCATCTGGATATAAAACAATTGCATTTTCATTTTTACTTAAATATGCACCAAACCAAGAAAAACTTGAATTTGCTATAATAAAATGTTTACAACTATTCATAAACATCAATTCATGATAATCTTTTGTGTTAGGTAATAATTCATAAATTTTAATGAAATTTATTTTAATACCAATTTTATTATAAACTTCTTTATTAATTTCATCAATATAATCATTGATTAAATCATCATCATTTTCTAAACCAAAAATAATGAATTTATATTTGTCATTAGCATCCGGAATAAGTTCAAAAAGTTTAATAAGTGCATTAATATAATAAGAAGGTTTTAATTGAACATGATTTACCTGATTTATTAAATTATCTTCAAATCTAAAATGTAACATTACATAATCTCCATTTAATTTATATCTATCTTGAAATTTATCTAATTCTAAATATTTAACTATTCTATATTTATTATGATGAAAATATTTAGGAGATTGAAAATAACCTTTAAGTGTTAAAGCTTCTTTAGGAATAGGATTATAGTGAAAATTTTGTTCTTCATAACCATATCGTTGTTGAACATTTTCCATTTTATCTTCAATTTTAAAACAGAGTGTTTTCAATAAATTTGAAAAATAATAACCCCTGTGACCATTCGTAATTATGGGAAAAACACTAAAATCTCTTTTTTCATCTAATGCTTTAGATAATCCAGTAAAAATCATAAAAAGTTGATTACCTAAACCTGCTGAAATAATTGATGTAATTCTAGTAGATGTCATATAATTAGATTAATAATTATATTTTTAAATCAAATATTTAAGGGTTTTTATTTCACCTTTGATTTCATATATATAACCATTGATAAGCTTTTAAGTTTATAATTAATTCCATCAAAGTCTTTTTATCTATTTAAATAATCAGTTTTCTTTCAATTAAATTGATTTCATCTTTATAATATTTCTTTTTTTTTGCATCATCCGCAGATAATGCAATCCAACCAAATTATTATTATGCCAATTATGAAATTCAGGTGTAGTTATATTAAAATAAAAATATACTTATTTATGATATTAAAATGTAAAAAAATGATTATTTTTAATTCTAAAAATTTTTAATATCAGTTATAAATGATTGGTCAACAACAACACATTATAATAAAACCCAAACAAGTTATTTATATATATGACAATGATAATTTTAGAACACTTATAATATCAAAAAATTAATTTTGTCATTTATAATTAACAAAGATGAATGTAATTAAATTTAAAGATATTGAAATTACATATGATGAATTAGAAGATTATTTTAAAGAAATGAAGGATAATAGAAATGACCGCGATAGAATATTAGAAGAAATTGCTTTTTTTCATCAAGAAATGTTACTTAAACATAGTAAAAATAAACCACCAATTGATGATATATCATTAAATACTTTTCAATTTAAACCATTAAATGAAATTAAATCAGATTTATGTTATTCTAATTTGAATTCTAATGTTAATTATAGTTGTAATAATGCTTTATTTCATTTATTAAATAATATTAATAATAAAAAAAAAGAGAAACAATTAATAGATAGAATGGAATGTCTTGAATTTAAATCAAAAATTAATACATATATGAATTTTTTTTTAATTGTAGTTGTTTTAGGTTATAATTTGTTTCATTTAAAGATTTAAAAATCATAATTATTAATAATGCACGATACCGCATTTTGTACAGGACAATTATTTTTAAAATTATATGGAAAGGAAAATATGACTGTTCTAGATATTGGTGGAAAAATCCTTTTAATTCCATATTTTTTCAAATAACAAAACTATTATTAATTATGATAATAATTTTTATTCACTTTCAGGAGGAACATTACGTTCAATTGCTGAAGATATGAAAATGAAATTTATATGTGTTGATTTAGAAGAAGATGAATCAGTTGATATTGTAATTAAACCAACTGATAAATTACCTTTTGATAATGAATCAATTGATTTAGTTATATCAACTTCTTGTTTTGAACATGACCCTTGTTTTTGGATTACTTTCAAAGAAATGAGTAGAATAGTAAAAAAAGATGGTTTTGTTTATGTAAATGCACCAAAAAATGGGTCATATCATTGTCATCTAGGTGATAATTGGAGATTTTATTTTGATGCAGGTCAGGCATTATCTTATTGGTCATCATATCAATTTAATAATGAAACTGTATATCCAATGAAAGTAATTGAAACCTTTCATGTAAAGCCATTACAAACAGAATGGACGGATTTTGTATGTATTTGGCAAAGAACAGATGATAAAGAAACTGAAATACTTATAAAACCTGAAATTTATAATAATAAAGGTAAATTACAATCATTATTAAATCAATTTAAAATAATGACAACAATGAAAGAATAAAAAATGATTTTAATTTTTATAAAATTTATTATCAATTCAGATGCAAAGACAAATAATTTCTCATGTAAATGATAATACCAAGTTAATCAAAATGCCTTTAAGAAGTTTAGTTCAAGAAATTGAAGATTGGGATGAAAATCGTGTTCTTGATGAAGATAAAGTAATTGAAATCGTTAATAGTTATAGAAAACGTGATATTGCTTTAATTACATCTCTTTTTAGATGTGCTATTTATCCAAATGGGCGTAAAGTACTTCTTGATGGTCATCATAGAAAAGATGCTGCTAAAGAGTTTCTTAAGGATTTCATTAATTTTGATGAAAATATTGATGTATTTGTAGTTATGCATAGTAAGGTAGATGATGAAAATAATGATGATATATATGACCTTCATATTAAATCAAATTTAGCAACTCCATTATCGGATTGGCAAATACCAACGGCTAAGCGAAATGGTTTAATCAAAGCATTTAGAAATGATGCTATATTAAATAATGGATTATCAACATCTCGTAATGCTAAGAAAGCTCATCAGCCTAAAATCAGTTTGAATGAATTAGCTGAATTAGCTGGAAAAATCACGATTAAATATTTAGATATGCCAGTAGAATTGACTATTCATTATATTAAACAAATTAATAAATTACTATCATTAGCATTTACACGTGATAATTTACCAAATATTACTATTAAAGGACATAAAATCAAACCTGAAATAATTGATAAAGCTCATGAATTGAAGTTCTATCTTAATATTCGGGATAGTAAAGTTAATAAAGATGTTTGGATACATTTTATTAATAATCCAACTGAAATATCTACACTCGCAACTAGCGAATAATTTTAAAAATTATATCACAATTACTTGATTTTATATTATAAAACTTAATATAATCAATTATTTTTGTTCTATTATCCCAATAAGGATTATTATTATCTAATAGAAATTGTGGTGTTGCTTTATTAACTTTAAGTATTTTTATTGTTACTGATAAGTCAGCAGAAAAATTAAAATGATATTTGGTTATAAGTTCTTTAAAAGTTAAATTTAAATCATATAAATCATCAATAATAAATGAATAGTTTTTTATATGAAGATATTCATAATTCCAGAAAACTAATTTTGACATTCTATTTAAGTATAAAAAAAAATGATTTATTAATTAATTATTATTAACTATAAAAAGAAATGAAGAAAATTGAAAGTATTCATAATAAAACAAAAGAAATTAATGATACTGAATTACCATATAATAATCAAAATCAAATTTTACAAGAAAATGATTTAAAAACATTCTTTGAATCAAATGGATTGAAAGATATTAAATTTAATAATATAAATTTATATAGAAATGCATTTATTCATAAATCTTATTGTACTATGAAAAATGCAGATTTTACTACTAGTAATATTAAATGTCCTAGTGATTGTATTCCACTACAAGATATGTCTTATGAAAGATTAGAATTTTTAGGAGATTCCATACTTGGATTTGTAGTTGCTAATTATTTATATATGAGATTTCCTGACCAAAATGAGGGATTTTTATCAAAAATAAGAACAAGAATTGTAAATGGAAAAATGCTTGGATATTTGGCGGAAAAGGTAGGATTTAATAAATTTGCAATAATTTCAAAACAAGTAGAAGAAGCAAATGGTAGAAATAATTATAAAATTATGGAAGATATATTTGAAGCTTTTATAGGAGCTCTTTATATTGATTTTCAAACGACAGATGATATAGTAACGTTACCTTCAAAAATTAAATTAGAACCATTAACAGGTGCTGGTTATTTTATAGCCGAACAATGGATTATTTATATAATTGAAAATTATTTAGATATAAGTGATTTAATTTTACAAAAGACTAATTATAAAGATATGCTTATTAATTATATGCAACAAACTTTCCAATTTAATCCAAGATTTAATGAAATTAATGTCACTAGTACTAAGGATAATAATAAAATTTTTAGTTATTGTATAAGAGATAGAACAAATACTGTTATTGCAACAGCACAAGGAAATTCAAAAAAAGAGGCAGAAAATAATGTAAGTAAAGAAGCTCTTATTTATTACGGACAACTATCATCATAATTAAATTTAACTTTAGTATTCATATTAAACAAAGGTTTTTTTGTATTATTGCAAATCTCTGGTGATTCAAATTGAGTTTCCCATAATCCCTGATTTGGTTCAGTTGATTCAAATATACAATCTTTTTTACTTATATAACTTGATTTTAAAAAATTATTATTAAAATTTACTTTACCACAAGAACTCGGAATTAACTGTTTTTCAAATAAATGACTATTATGTATATTATATTTCTTTGTTAGAAATGATATACGTTCACACGATATAATTTCTGACTGTTTTTTCAAATCCATTTTTTTTATTAATTTATAAATAGATAATTATAAATTATGTTTTATAAAATTGATTCTGAACAAAAAGGAGGTCTTTTAGAACAAAAGAAGGATGATGATAGAATAATACTTGTTTATCATTGGAATAGTTGTGGTCATTGTCGTACATTTATGCCAATTTTATATAACCTCTTGCGTGAACAACATGATTTAATGAGAATGGCAAATATATTTGAAGTTGAATATGATAATTTTAAATATCTTCCAGAGGATTTAACAAATATTTCCGCTTTCCCTTCAGTAGTAGCCATAGAAAATGGAAAAAAAATAGATGAATTTAGTGAACAAAGAACACCTGAAAATCTTGAACAATTTATAACAAAAAATAGTTCAATAAAAAGTTCTTATACAACATCCCCATCATCCCAATTATCATCACAATCATCATTACGAACATCATCTGCAAGAACAAAGAGAATTTTAAATAAATATTCAAAATATGGCAGTAAAATCTAAATAAAGATTTGATAATTATAAATAATAAATAATTATGAGTGAAGATACTAATGAAAATGAAATTAATGATATTCTTAATAAAAATGAACCAACTAAAGAAGAATTAGAAACCTTTAAAAATTTAGTTGGTGAATGGTTTAAATATGATGATATGATAAGAAAATTATCTGTGGCTTTAAAAGAAAGAAAAAATCATCAAAGAGCCCTCAATAATAAGATTGAAGATTTTATGTTTAAATATAAATATAATGATTTAAATACTCAAAACGGAAGATTAAAAGCAATTGAAAGAACTTCTCATAAACCAGTGAATATAAAAGAAGTCAAAGAAATTCTTGAAAAATATAAGGACTTAAAGGGAGAGGAATTATTAGAAAAAATTTTTAATAAAGATGAAAGACCAATAACAACAAAAAAAGTTATTAAACGAATTATCCCTAAAGTGTCATTATCATTAGATATTTAAATCTGCATTAACATTTCATCATATCTATAATTGGTAGAATAATAAATGTTTCTTAGATTATGCTTCTTAATAAAATTAGAACAACTTCTACAAGGTTTTGAATTTTTTAAACAATTTTCAAAAGGACTTCCAGCAACTCTAACTACATAAATATCACATAATTCCAATAACTTCTTATTATAAAATAATTTAGTAATTGCTGAAACTTCAGCGTGAATGCTATAATTTTCAAACATATAATCACATCTGATATTATATCCAGTAGCTAAAATTTTATTTTTATATACAATAACAGCTCCATGTTTTTGTTGCATATTAGATTTTAAAGCAATTTCACCAGCTTTTTGTAAAAATAATTGATGTTTCTTATTTATCATTTTTAACTCATAAATATTATCTTCAGTTTGACTTTCGGTTTCGTCTTGCCTCCGTTTAGTAAACATTACTAATGATATTTTTAAAACTAAAAAAATCATTTTTTATTATTTAAAGATTAATCAATTATATATTAATGTTTTATGGCTGAATATATATATTTATTACAAGAGAGAGAATTCATTAATTTAAATGAACCAATTTATAAAATTGGTAAAACAAAACAAGAAAATTTAAAACGGTTCAGCAATTATCCTAAAGGAAGTAAATTATTATTACAAATTATTTGTAATGATTGTTCATATTATGAAAAACAGTTATTACAAAAATTTAAATCTAATTATGAATTACAGCTAGATATTGGTTATGAATATTTCAAAGGAAATTATAAAAAAATGATTAAGGACATTTATGAAATAATAAATGATACTATTGATATCAATGATGATATTAATGATATTAATGATACCAATAATACCAATGATATTAATGATATTAATGATACCAATGATTCCAATTATATTAATGATTCAAATGATACCGATATTACCAATAATACCAATGATACCAATGATACCGATGATATAATAGATACATATGAAAAATTAATTATATATACAAAAATAAAAACAATAACTCTTATAAATAAAGAAACATTTACTGGATATTTGAAATTGGATAATAAATGGTATTATTTTCAAAATAATAAAAAATTTAATTCTTATATTAAATCATTAAATAATAAAAATATTGATATAATAAAACTATCAGCAAATATATCAGAATACAAAAATAATAATATATAAAATTTATTTATTCAGTAA
>SXGQ01236031.1_pt1 | contig 13218 bp, 15 predicted proteins | sample 3178371 | NCBI WGS metagenome assembly SXGQ01 (sample SAMN11356859, study PRJNA531348) | freshwater metagenome | isolation source: freshwater sample F1-20 | place: China: Fuxian Lake, Yuxi | collected 2017-12-25
CACGACCTTCGCGTCGCACGATCGATGACACCAAACTGGTTGAAGCCCTTGCCATCTGGACCGAACAATTGCGAGACACGATTGCTGGAGCTCGCGGTCTGGAGCAGGCTCTCACAGTTACCGCGACCACCGCACCGTTAGCTATTCGGCCAGCAGTTCAACAAATATCTGCGCAGTTGGGTTTCACCAATTTGCCAGATGCTGTTCGCAACTTTGCCTCCGAAGTAGATCATCCTCTTGCCGACTTTGTGGCGGCCGCGTTGATCACGGCGTCAGAAAATCAAGTACGCGACATGGGCTCGCTATTAAGCCATCTGGCTGATTGTTGTCGAGACGACGTACGTATGCGCACGCGTATTTGGGTGGCACGAGCTCGTATTAGAAGCGCCGTGCGCATTATCGCCGTAGTCATTGTGGCTTTTGTAGTTGGTTTGGTCGTTTTCAATCCGACCTATCTCGCGCCGTATACGACTCCGTCGGGAATGGTTGGGCTTGTCGTTGTGGTTGCCATGTTCGCGGCTTCATTAGTTCTTTTGCAGCGACTTGGCCGATTCAATGCTCCGACGCGATTCATTGCTCGCCGAACAGATGGAGCATCATCATGATTCTCTGGAGCGTCGGAGTTGGAATAGGCATCATTCTGATTCGGCAGGCACTGAGACGCCCAGCGCTCGCGAATGTGTTGCCAAAATACGGCTATGGATCAAATGCCAAGCCGTCGCCGTACGAAAGACTTCGCCAGATCATCGAACAGAGGTTTGCGGTGTCGTCAACCGACCTGGCCGTGTGTCAAAGTTCGGTGGCACGAATCACCACCGAACGATTGATGTATGCGTCAATGTGCGCGGCGATTCCCTTGGTGATGTTCATCGCAACAGCCGTTGCAGGCTCGGCAATGCCACTACCGATTTTGCTGATGGCATCGGCTGCACTCGCAGTTGCGGGGTTCATGTTGCCCATCGCGCAGTTGGGCTCAAGTGCCAAAGTGAAACGTCGCGAGATTCGTACATCTCTATCTGCTTACCTTGACCTTGTCTCAATCATGTTGGCTGGTGGCGCTGGCATTGAATCGGCTTTGGTAGCTGCGTCGAGAGTTGGTGATGGCCCGACCTTTCGCCTTATTGCCGACTCTCTTGATGTAGCGCGAGCGACGCGACGCTCACCTTGGGAAATCTTGGCCAATGAAGGTGAACGAATCGGAATTGATGAACTGCCAGAACTAGCAGCGACCGTGAAACTCGGCGGCGAACAAGGTGCACGGATGACTGCATCACTCGTAGCCAAAGCATCATCAATGCGCGCCAAGCAACTCGCTGAAGTCGAGGCTGATGCCAACGCCGCGACCGAACGTATGGGACTGCCCATGGTGCTGCTGTTCATGGGCTTTTTAGTTCTTCTGGGCTATCCAGCAATGCAAATGATTAGTGCTGGATTCGGCTCGTAACACATCTCAATAACAAACAAGGAGAAAGAAAAATGGAACATTTCAAGCAACTATGGGAGTACTACAACATCCGTTTGCAGGCTTCGCGCGAAACCGATCGTGATCGCGGCGAAGTGAGCGCAACAACGGTGGTGTTAGCCGCTGCACTTATCGCTCTGGCGATTTCAGTTGGTGTGGTCGTCTCGGGCAAAGTTCGTGACAAAGCCAATGGTTTGAATTTGGGCTGATGTGTCGGGACAACGGCGAGACCGAGGTGAAGTTTCGGCTCAGGTGGTTCTGGTGATTCCGGTGGTCATTCTGTTGCTGATGCTGGCCATCCAAGCAGGCTTGTACTTCCATACGTCAAGCATCGCTGGTGCTGCTGCGGCCGAAGGTGCCGCAGCAGCATCGGCGGCACGAGTATCAAGTGGGGTCGCGGCGCGGCGTGGTCAGCAGGCGGCCGAGAATTTAGTGATTGAAGCAGGCGGACATACAACGTCAGCAGCATTAGTTGCCGTGAATTTAGAGACCGTCGCGATCACTGTTGAAGCAATTGTGCCGCGCATTATTCCGTTCTTTCCAAGTTCGGTGCGAAGAACTGTCATCGAACCGCGCGAACGATTCACGACCGAGTTAGCGAGATGAAACGAGACCGCGGAAGTGTTGCAACAGAAATGGTTTTGCTCACGCCGATTCTCATCATCATGTTGATGCTCGTGGTGCATGCCGGACGCGCTGGTCAGGGTATGAATCAACTGAAACACGCAGCCGATCAAGGCGCACGAGCGGCATCGCTTGTTGCTCAACCTCGAATGAGCTCGGTAGCGCAGCAAGCAGTGATTCAAGATTTGTCAACAAGTGGTTTGTCATGTGTGAATCCACGAGTTGCAACAAACTATGAACGCTCATCGTTGTCTTCGTCAGTCACTGTCACGGTGAGTTGTCAGACCTCAAACGAAGGACTGTCGTTGCTAGGTGCGCACACTGTCAACATGGCTGCATCGTCAACTGAAGTTATTGATCGATATCGAGCAGGTGGATGATATGAACGACGAACGCGATCGCGGTATTGTGACGGCTTTCGTTCTGGGGTTAGCAATGTGCTTCATGGTGACTGCAGGTATGGCTGTTGATGGTGGTCGCATTGTTGCCGCACGGGTTGAAGCTGCCGATCATGCAGAAAATGCCGCGCGAGTTGGGGCGCAACAAGTGACGTTGCTTCGTTTGGGCTGGCGCCTACTTGATCCAGTTAAAGCCAAACGGGCTGCTGACGAGTATCTGAGTGTGCACGGAGTTTCTGGTCAGGTGACCGTGGGTCTGCGAACAGTTTCGGTGACGGTGACATTGACGCAGCAAACAACATTATTGCGATTGGTCGGAATTGGTAGCCGAACTGTTACCGCAACTCGAACTGCAGAACTAGTTGAGTCATGATGACCAGCGAATCTCAAATCGTTATTGTCGCTGTAATTATCGCCGTGCTCTGCTTGGCATATATCGCAGCAACAGTTGTTGTTGCGGCGGTTCAGATTGCTCGCAGTGGAATGGTCAACCTCACGCATCGTCGGTCTTGGAGAACCAAGTTGGCGAAGTATCTCTTGGTGGTCACGCCGATCGCATCAATTGCAATGTCACTCAGTCAGCGACAGGTATCAGCCCAAGTAGTGCAACAAGACATTTTTCATGATGAAGTGCGTGTCACCCCACAAGTGTTCGACACAAATGAATCATCGCGGACTGTTGGGTTCATCTCGACAGCGGTTGGCGCAGGACTACTTCTTCGCTTGCGAAGTAAACGTCAACAGGCTCAACGTGTAGATGAGCCAGTTGAGAATCAGGCACTAGAGGTTGAATCAAAACTCGCTGCATGCAATGACGACCTAGCAGTTGCCCGTCTTGATTTAGCGTTGCGTTCGTTACAGCCAACACAGATCAGAGATTTGCGAATGGTGATTACCTCAACGCAGTCAATCAGGTGTGAGTTTGTCAGTGCTATTCAAGCGGATGCTCCATGGATTCAGTTATCGAGCCGAGTGATTGAACTACCCCAATCGGTTGAGCTTGAAACTTTGGTCGTGTTTGCTCACAATAATGAAACAGTTCCACTGCTCTTCCCGGCAGGTGTCACTAACGCGGGCGAAGTGTGGATCAACCTCGATGTCGTGCGGACATTTGGTGTAGAGGCCGAATGTGAAGATGCGAACAAAGTATGGACTGGTCTTGTGCAATCGCTTTCGTTGTCTCCGTTTGCTCACGATGTGTCGGTAGTAGGCGAAGAGTCAATTGTGTTACCGGGGCGTCGCGTGGTGATCGCTCGTAAACATTCGGAAGAGTTGGTGAAAGCATTGACTACTAAAGAATCGGCAGCAGTGATGTTGCTCGGCGACGCACCACAACATCGCGAATTCCCGACGTTGTATCGCGGTCCCATTAGCGAAGGCGAAAGTGGATTGCGGTTCAACGATGGTTTTTGGATTCTGTGTCCAAGTGGGGTCAGCGTGACTCCGGTTGGTTGCACCGCCGACGAGATTGACCTCATCAAATCGCTCATCGGCGAAGGTGATGAAATTGAGACATGGCCGATTGAAAGATGGATTGACACGTCACAACATCCGGCCATAGAGAAGGCGATTCCGCAGTACACATTTTTGGCGTCGGTTCTGGGGCGACCCGAAGTGCGACATCTGTGCGGCCAACGTGTTGAGTTTGAGAAGAGCAAAAGTGAAGAGTTGGTGATGTGGTTGGCCTTGCACCCCTCGCAACAACGGCGTTCGTCGGCCCGCACCGATATGTGGCATGCCCCCGTCAAAGATGCGACATTTTCAAATATCACCTCTGATGTTCGGCGGAGTCTGACCGTGGCCGAGCTTCCGCCCGAGGGTCAGCAGTGGTTGGGGGTCACCCTCACTGATGAACTGCCGCTGCACGTCGGCATCGTGAGTGATGTTGAAGTGTTGCGAGCCTGTGTGAACCACGCGCGCCGTTGGCCCGAGGACGGTGGGATCGAGGTGCTCCGGCACGGATTGGCTTTGGTACGAGGGGTGCCGTTTGAATCGTCACTGTATATATGGTGTGATTCAACGGGACTGGCGTCTGAAGCGGCGGTCTTGGTGGTTCGGGCTGCACAGATGTTGGCCGAGATGTGTGCCGAGGCCAAAGACCTTGATGGGGTGTATTGGGCAACTGGTAAGGGGTTGCTTGCCGTGCCAGGTCACGAAGATTTGGTGGCGCAACGAATGCGACTTCATGCCGAACGGCAGGATCAGTCGGCCTTGCGGACCGAATGGCAGGGCTATTGCCGAGCCTTGGCCAACGACGAATGGGGCGATGCTTCGCCCAGTCGCATGATGGTTGAATTATGGCGCCAGTTAAGCGAAAAAGAGTCATACTTTGGTATGACCAGAGGTAGCATATAAGCATGAAATTAAGCGTGAGTTTGCCTGATGAAGATGTGAGTTTTCTTGACCAGTACTCCGAACAACATGGGGTGGGCTCACGATCGGCGGTGTTATTGAAGGCAATTCGGTTGCTTCGAATTAGTGAACTTGGTTCTGCATATGCCGAAGCATGGAACGAGTGGTCCGAGGGAGACGGAGACATGTGGGAGACCACATCTGGGGATGGGATCAATTGATGAGGCGAGGTGATATTCGGTTAGTCAACTTCGAACCAGCACTAGGAAATGAAGTCAACAAGGTACGTCCAGCGATCATTGTGTCGAATGATGCCGCGAACTCAATGGCCGAAACTCTTGGCCGAGGTGTCATCACTGTGATCCCCGTGACGTCAAAGGCCGAACGAGTCCTACCTTTTCAAGTTTTATTGTCTGCGGCAAAAACAGGATTGCCCAAAGACTCCAAAGCTCAAGTCGAACAAATCCATTCAATCTCATATGAACGGTTCGGAAGAAAAGTTGGTTCAGTGCCGCACGAAGTCATGGCGCTTATCGAAGACGCAATTCGATTGCAGTTGGCCCTGAATTAGTTCTATAGGTCTTCTTCAATTGCTGGTTGGCCAGTTTCAAGTTCGGGAATGCCCTGGTTCTTGCGAAGCTTCTCTATTTCACGAACGGGAACATTTAGCTTCTTGAATCGAGTGCCACCTGTGCCAATTGAATCAATTTCATTTTGTAGTTTGCCAAATGACTTACTCACCTGATCGACGGCACCGGTGTACTCATCAAATTGCTTTGCAAATTGATTCACTCGCTGCATAATGGTGGCTGCCGTTTGTTCGGTGTGGAAACTGTCTGCTGCTTGTCGGATGACAACGAGGAACGCATACAAGGTGAGAGGTGAACACAAAACCACTTTGCGATCTAATGCATCATCAATCAAGCTTGGACTTGCTTCATGAACGAAACCACTAATGCTTTCGTTAGGTACAAACATCAACACATAATCAATGGTGTTGTCATTCGACTTGTCGACGTAATCGCGTTTCGCGAGAGTATCAACGTGTCCTTTAACTGCGGCCAAGAAAGCCAACTTGGCTTGGGCCTTCAGCGCATCACTTTCGGCATTGATGTATTCGGCGTACTTATCTAATGGAAACTTGACATCCATATAGAGCACTCGATCGGGAGGCATCTTGAAGGTGTAGTCGGGCTTGCCACCACCGTTGATAATTTCTTGCTTCTCGTAGTTGATGCCTTCAATAAACCCGGCTTTGCGCAACATATCTTCAGCCAGACGCTCACCCCACTGCCCACGCGCTTGCGAACTAGAAAGGACATCGTTCAAATTCTCAGTTCGCTTGGACAACACGGAAACCGCTTGTTCCATATTTCCGTATTGTGTTGCGCTGCTTTCTCTCAAGGTGTTGAGGGCGTCGTCAATTTTCTTTAATTGACCGGCGACTTCACTTTTGACACCCAACATTGTTGAGTTGATGACGTCGGCGCGCGCACCTAATTGATCGTTGCTGGCCTTGGTGATGAGATCAGTGGCCATACGAATGGATTCTTCACGGTCATTTCGAGCCTGGTGTGTGATTTGTAGAAGTGCTGTATTTAATGCGTCGGCGACTGTGGTTGAGAGGTCGGCTTTGAGGGCATTGGGATCAATTGATTGTGCATTTGATCCTGGCTGAGTTGAAGCAGAGTTGTTGATTACAACCAACTTTTTAAGCGAGGTGATCATGATCGCGGCGAAAACGATCACAACGACGAGTGCAGCTGCAAGAAGGATTTCCATGGTCAGATACTTTCATGTGGGTGTTGCACGGAAGGGGTTATGAGATCGATGCCGAGCGGATTCAACTCGGGTGTTTCACCAGATCGCATGCCGTTGAGGGTTTTGGCTAAATCACGATGATCTTTCAACAAATACTCAACGCAACCAACAAAGGCGTGATGGGCCTCGGGCATCCCCCATAAATGAAGGGCTCGGCCACATTTATATAGCCGCACGCCGTAACGATCGGCGCGAGATGGGTCGATGATCTGGCCGGTTGCGAGGTCATAGCCCAGCCCAATGGCCAGTAATTGGGCATTCTCAAGAACTGCGCCCAAGAACTCGGAGTTGTGGCGTAACTCGTTAATCGCGGGGGCGACGTTAAACCGGTCGCCATGTACTGAGTCGGCATCAATCGGGAAGGCCCACCAGTCGAAGTGTTCGCCCGAACCCCAAAAGTTGCGCCATTTACTTTGGGTAATCCAGTCCTTGAACAGGCTGGTCTGCAAGGTGGTCTGGCGGATGAGTTGTGCGGTTCCAATAAATGCCATGAGGTACTCCGTTCGTCGGCGTTAGATGACAAACGATGGGAGGCAAAGAAAATGTGCGGATTGGTGGAGCGGGCTACTTTTGCAGCTGTCGTTTTACAGCAGAGAATTATGGCGCTTCGGTGTCATCAACTGGTTCTTCAACGGTTTCAGAATCATCAACCACCGAATCGGTCGGCTGATCAACAATTGATTCAACTGGCTGATCAACCTCAGAGTCTTCAGTTGTCGGTTCGCTGGTTTCGGAATCGTCAAATGAGAAATCGTCAAACTCAATTGCCAAATCAGAGATATCCATTTCACCGGTCTCTTCATTGAAGTCAAGTTCGGTGATTTGCGTGCCGTCCTCGTCTTCACCGTCAAATGATGACTCGTACAACGCATTACCTTCTTCGTCGGTGAGTGCGAATTCGATGTCGCCCTCGCCATCGGGGTCAACGATGTCAAAGTCTTGTCCATCTTCAAGAAGGGTGTTGATGGATTCTTCGTCGTAGGCGTAATCGGCCTCGACTTCACCGTCAGGAGCCACGTCAACACTTGATGAGAAATCATCTTCAGTTGACACATCGTACGTGAAGTCGTCGTAGTCGGTATCGGTGGCATCAACCTCGTCTTGAACGAGAAGCGAACCAGAGCCTGGTGAGTCAACAGTGAAGAGCAACGGAATCTTGTCGGTTGATGGATCAATTAATTCACCAATGACTGGCTTGACTTTGACGTCCGTGAGGCCAGCGGGGATTTCAATAGTTGCGCCCGTGCCATTGCCACCCTTGTTGGGGAAGACTCGAATGCCGTTAGATACGGTTGAGAGGTCGCGAGTGTCGATGGTGTCTGAGCCGACAGTGATAATTGCTCCAGTCACTGACTTACCGCGAGTTGAAATTGAAATGCGGGCTGAACCTTTAGTGAGATCTGAACGATCAGTTGCTGACCATGGCGCGGGGTTGGCTTCTTCACGCGCACTCATGAGTGTGTAGTCCATGGTTCCGGTGCTGCCCGACCAAATGTCGGCATCAACACCAGCATTTGTTGCGGCCATGTCGTATGACCAGGTTTCAGTTGACGGGTCGATGGTGACAGTGGTGATTTGGCCGGGGTAGTTGTTGTCGTAGTTCAGTACTTCAAGAACACCGTCGGTGCGCAGTGCGATTGCGATTGGAGTGACAGCGTGACCTTGGCCGTCAAAGTAGAAGCCGTAGGTGACACCGGCCTGATCACGAATAGCAGCGACAAGATCTTGGGCGATTTGTGTGGGCGTGAGTTGCTGGGCGGCGTAGTTGAACTCGGCTACTGTCGAAAGATTCTGAGTGACCCACCAACGAGAAATGTTTTCGCCAACATATGAAATTTCGCGTTGCAGATCGGCAACAAATGATGCGCCTTCTTGATATTCACTCGGTGTTTCAAGACCGACGGCGAAACGTTGGCTCAGTACGGCCATTCCTTCGCACCGGCCACCTTCCATTGATGCATTCATTTCTTCAACCCATTGTTGGGCGCCGGGAAGTGGAGTGCATGAATCTGCTTGTGCGTCAGCACACACGGCTTCGAGTCCGTACAGAGTGGCTGCGGTGTTGAGGGTGACGGCATCTTCGGCGACTGGGCCACCCCAGTTTTCAAAGGAGAAACCGTCGGTGGTGGGACGCATGCCCGAGTCGGCACAAATGAGGCCTTCGGTGGGCAGGTCACCAGCTTCGGTGGTGCACTCGTCTTCCCACGAGAAGGTTCCGTCGGTCGATGCCGATGTGTCTTCTTCGGTGGCGTTTTCGGAGCCACCGCAACTAACGAGAACGGTGACAAGAGCGAGAGATGCGACGATGTGAGTGAGTTTTCTCATAGCGCAAATGTTCGCATATGTGTCTGCATGTTTTGTGATTGAGTGCAGATTTCAGATGTTGTTCACGGGAGGAAGTGGGTCGGGGGGTTCCATTACTGAGGACCCCACACGATGGGACAGTCGTCGTTATGTAACTCGGCACCCTCGACAACGTGGCGATGGTGAGCCTTGGCGGGCGAACCTGGTCGAGTGAAGTACACGGCATCGTCTCCGCAATAACGCAAACTAATGGCCCGTCGTGAACGGCTAGACGTATTTGGTCCGGCTCCATGAATGGTGCGGGCGTGGTGAATTGTGACGTCACCCGGCTCGGTATCGAATGTCACTATTTGACATTTGTTATCGCGAGCCATCGCTTCAACATCGGGCATGGCCGATCCCTCAGTACCAGGAATCACCATTGAAGAAACAAACAGATTCGGTTGATACAGGTCGGGCCAAAGATGTGAACCCACCACAAAACGCACTGATCCAGAATCAAGAGTGACCGAATCAAGTGGGCACCACATCGTGCAGACCTTGTCGCCGACACAATGGAAATAACCCATATCTTGGTGCCAAGCGGTGCGCTCGATGGTTCCGGGCTCTTTGTAGAGCACGCTGTCTTCCCACAAATGGATACGACTTGACCGCATGATTTGTCCAGCAATCGAAGGCAGTATCGAATGACATGAGAAATCCCGAAAACTTTGATGCTCGAGCCAATGGTCAACACCAGCAAAAAATCTTCCCCGTCCAGTTGTCGGCACTTCACCCCGTTGCACATCTTGCCCACTTGCTGCGATTGCGTCTCCCATAGCAGAAAGATCAGCAACGCCCGATGTGCTAACAAGTTGCGCTACGGGTTCTTCCATGTCGTGTAGCAACTGTGGGTCAAGTATCTTGCGCAGGCACACAATGCCATCGCGCCAAAAGGTTTCGATTTCTTCGGTTGTTACTTCTCGAAGTGCTTCTTTCATATCCTTAACCTTTCGCTGAAAAACCACCATCGGCAACAAGAGTATGTCCAGTGATAAAGCGACTTGCGTCTGAGGCTAGAAACAGAACTGCTGGTGCGATTTCGTCGGGTTGTCCAACTCGCTGCAGAGGAGTGCGATCAAGATGAGGTTTTGTCATTGCATCAAAACCCAACATTGGTGCTGTCATATTTGAAGCCACCAAACCTGGAGCCACTGCGTTCACCCGAATGTTGTTCGGGGCATAATGAACCGCCAAGGTTTTTGTCATTTGTACGACAGCGGCTTTGGCTGCGCCGTACCCAGGAACAAATTCAACAGCAAAGAAAGAAGCGAGTGATGCCAAATTGATCACCGATGCACCGCCGGGCAAAACAGACTGACTGAGCAATGGCTTGAGTAATTGTGTCAGTCGAAAAGCGGCCGAGATATTGATCTGTAAAGTTTCCTCAAAAACATCAGGATTGTATTCGTCGCCGCCATTGGGCATCACCTGGCCGGCATTGTTGACTAGGACATCTAATTTTTGGATTGACTGCGCGAGATCGGCGATCTCTTGCTTGTTGCTCATATTGCATTGGCAATAAGTGAATTGGCTTAAATCATTGTCGTACTCGGTTGCAGTTTGACGAGTACCAGTGATTGTGACGTTGGCACCAGCACCAGCGAAAGCATTGGCAATTGCCAGTCCGATTCCGTTAGATCCGCCGGTCACTAAGACATTGGCGTCAGTGAAATGAAAAGTAGTGCTGTTCACCAGACCTTTTCCCATCGCTTTGTTTCTGCACTACGAATGATCGCGTTGGCCGCCGCTACCTCGCCCAGCGAATATCTGGCATCAGCAGCAAGTGGTGTGCCATCTAAAATTGCGGCCTCAAAATCTTTCCAGACACCCTGGTAACTATCCATGTAATTACCGTTTCCAACAACGGTGCCTTGCCAGTCTTTGCCATCGAAGAGGCGAACCTCACCAAGTGCCGAAATCACAATCTCGCCTTTGGTGCCAGTGAATTGAAAATGAGGCTGCAGACCAACTGCACCCGTCGCCAAGATGACATCAAAACTTGCGACGACTCCTGATTGGAATCGGCACAGTGACCGAACCATCGATTCGCCTTCCATCTTCTGCCAGAGACGGCCAGTGATACCAACGATTTCGTCAATTTCACCCAAGATCATGCGCAACGGACGCATCCAATGCGATCCGGTATCAAGCGCAACGCCTCCACCAGCCGCAGCTTGTTGAAATCTCCACGAGTCATCAGAAGGATAGAACTCTTTGGTGATACCGAAATTGTGCCATGAACGAGCAGTCACGATTTCTCCGATCGCTCCGTCGGCAATCAGTTGCTGGGCCATGACAACTTCGGGCCAGTACTGCGCATTCTCGGTCAACATGAAAACGCGGTCACTGTGTCGAGCGGCAGTAGCCAAAATTCGCTCACATGCCTCAAGGGTCGGGGCCATTGGCTTTTCTAAAGCCACATGCACGCCCGCCTCAAGTGCTTGAGTGACTAACTCTTCGTGCAAATGATGAGGAACCAGAATCGCCAGAGCATCAACACCAATGGCCAGTGCTTCCTCGATTGATGCACATGGTTGCCCACCAGTGAGGTCGGCCAACTTCTGCGCATTTGTTTGCGACACATCAATACAAGCAGTCACTTGAGTGCGCAACGCATGTTGTAGAGCCTGAGCGTGCCACTGCGCAATCGCCCCACAACCCACGAGTCCAAGCCGAAGATTACCCACGATCCACAGATTACTATGGGCTTTGTGACGGTTCGACAAGCAGGGAACAATGTCTGAGAAAATTCGCATATCTGACCTCGGTGATCCACAGTTAAGTGATCTACAAAAGATGGCTCGCGACTATGGCGAAGGTCTTTCATTAAATATGTCGTCGGCGAGCATTTTGGAAGACGCGAGCCGTCGCACTGGTTTGGATGATTTCGGTTCAATGGACTTTGTTGGCCGTTTAGAGATGTGGCTCGATGAAGTTGCCCAAGACCCAGATCGACTCGGCATTGGAAACCTCTCGTTACGCAATAGTTGCGTGCGGTACGTGGCTAATCGTCTGTTGACACAAGATCTTTTACGCCGTCACCCCGAAATCCATGACATCAAGATCGAGCGGCCCATCATTATTGTTGGACTGCCACGAACCGGCACGACCCACTTACTCAATGTGTTGTCAGCCGATGAGCGACTACGTTCAATGCCGCTGTGGGAGAGTTACGAACCAATCCCAATGAGTAACCAGGCAGTTCATTCTGATGGCGTTGACCCTCGCTATACCCGCTGTGCCAAAGAGTGGGAGCAAATGCAGATGGTGACACCGCACGTTGCATTGATGCATCCGATGGACCCCGACCATGTACACGAAGAGATTGAATTGATGTTGCCAGATTTCTCCTCGTACAACTTGGAGTGGGTAGCACGATGTCCGCAGTGGCGCGATTACTACTTATCGCAAGATCAAACTCCGCATTATGAGTACATGCACACAATGCTGAAAGTAATGACGTTCTTGCGACCGAAGAACCGTTGGATTTTGAAGTCTCCGCAACACTTTGAACAAATCGGACCCCTAATGAAAACGTTCCCTGATGCAACAATTGTCATGACTCACCGAGATCCAGTGTCGGTCATTCAATCGGCGGCGACGATGATGACTTATGCGGCTCGCATGGCCTACCGCACGATTGATCCAGGATGGTATATCGATTATTGGACTGACCGCATTGAGAAGCTTTTGACGGCAGCAGTCCGAGATCTGCATCTCATTCCAGTCGGTCAACGCTTTGATGTGCGCTTTGATGATTTTATGTCTGATGATCAAAAAATGATTGATCGAGTTTTTGACTTTGCGGGACATTCGTTAGATGAGTGTGCGTCACAACAGATTGCAGAAAGACTGAAGGCTCGTTCGCGAGATGGTCAAGCGACTGTTGTCTATGACGTGCGCGCCGATTTCAATCGTGAACCCAAAGATATTCGAGAGCGTTTTCAGAGTTACATTGAGACATTTAATGTTGCAACCGAGGTGAAGTGACGTGACAACAAGCGACATTGAGCAGCAAGTCGACTTTTTGATTGATACCCGTCCGGGCAAAGAATTGCTCGAACATCATTATGAAGATGTTGCTTACGAAGTTGCGCCAAATATCTTTCGCTCCAGTGGATCAACTGCGGCGTACATGATTGTCCATGAAAAGGGACGGATCATCGTAAACACGGGGATGGGCTACGAAGCCGTGCATCATAAAGCGGTTTTTGA
>SXGQ01869066.1_pt1 | contig 13217 bp, 12 predicted proteins | sample 3178371 | NCBI WGS metagenome assembly SXGQ01 (sample SAMN11356859, study PRJNA531348) | freshwater metagenome | isolation source: freshwater sample F1-20 | place: China: Fuxian Lake, Yuxi | collected 2017-12-25
ACGGGCCGTGGTTCCGAGCTGATGATCCCGATGGTGCTGCCGGTCGTCGGGGGAATGGTCTTCGACCTCGTTTCTCTCTTCTCCGTGCCGGTCTTTTACACGTGGTACTGGGAGCGCCGGCTCGCGCGCGAGGCTGCGGTGGCCGCAGGCGCAGTTTCCCGAGTGCCGTCGACCTCCTGAGGACGCGGCGGGAATCACCGACGGCGGACAGGCGGGGATTGGCCCGGGCCTGCGGCCCTCGGTGCTGCGCACTCGACGCTGCGCGTCGCCCCTCCTCCCTCCGCTTCGCTGCGGTCGTCGAACCCAGAGGCAGGCGCTCCGCACCTGTCGCCGCCAATTTCGGCGATTCTCATCCTCGCACCTAATGGCGGGCCTGCCAGCCGAAGCCTTAGCGAAGGCTGGCGTCCCCACGGGGATTCGAAACGCCAACTCATCAACGACGGAAAAGCTTCATCAAACGTGTTTGGGGTAGTTTACGGGGAACAGCCAGCGCACGCCGAGCTGTTCTTCGAGTAGGGCGTACAGGCTTTAAAGCGTGCCGAGGCAGGCGACGTCGCCGGGCGCGGTGTCGCCGCCGCAGATGTGGAGTGCGCCCGGGGCCGTCTGCAGGATGAACTCCTCGGGGGTGGGCGGTTGCGCCGCAAAGCGGACGGTATTGGCCCGGACGTCGCCGAGGTGGATGCGGGCCAGCAGGGCACCGGGAGGCTCCGACTAGCCCACGATCGACAGGCGCGCCCCCGTGGCCTTTTCGATGTACTCCGCCAATTCGAGGGCGGCGGGGGCGGTGGAGCTCGTGGAGTTGTTCCCGCGCGTGACGCCCTCCCGGGCCGCCTGGGCCGCCGCGTCCGGGACAACGATGGCGGAGAGCGGGCGACCGTCGGCGACTAGGGGGACGGATGCGAGTGGCGGTGGCTCGCCGGCCAGAGCGACGTCGGTGAGAGTAACGAGAACGATTCCGATCAGCCAATGATGCGGGATTCCGCTGGCAAGAGGGCGCTTTCTCATGGCTCAAGACGGCACGCACGCGCGGACGGCGTCGACCATGCGGCGCTGCAGTTGCTGCACGCGCGCCATCGCCTCACGCACCCGTTTCCGCGCGGCGGCGGGGCCCGCAGTGAGGGCGCCGAGCGTAGCAGCGAGCTGCGCTCCGCTGGCTTCCTCGATTTCGAAAAGCCAGTCGCCGAGGCCGATGTCGCGGAACATGTGGCCCTTCATCGTATCGGTGGGCTGCCGCACGTGGAGGATCGGCGTGACCGCGGCGAGGCTCATGATGAGCGAGTGCGGTTCGACGCCAACCACGCAGAGGGCTTGCGCGTAAATCGAGGCCGCCTCGTCGGGCAGCCAGTAGCGGTCGCGCCACACGACCTGGCGGCGGACGTCGGCGGGAAGTGGGCCGAGAATCTGCGTGCGGCCGAGTTCGACCTGGTAGGTCATCTCGGCGCAGAGGAGCACCTTCAAGCCGGTGGCCCGGGTCCAGATGGCAATCATGTCGCGCAGGCGGGCGTGGTCGGCCTCAGCGGTGCGGGCGTTGATGGCGTCGCGGGCGCGTTCCTGATCGTTGCGGGGACCATTCGGCGAATAGCGCCGATCCTCCTTCATGTGATGGTACGGCGTGTAGCGCAGGCGGGGAATGACGCAGACGAATTTGCCGGGCTCGAGGCCGGAGCTTTGCAGGAAGGCCTGCGCCTTCGCGTCGTCGCGCAGATCGAAGGCAAAGACGGTGTCGGGGCCGAACTCGAGCATCGGAGCCTTCACCCCGAAGTGGCGGGCGGTGTCGAGGGAGAGCGTGTCGCGCAGGAAGAGAAACGCCGCGCCATCCACCAGGGCGCGCAGGGCGGGGTCCAGGCGCGAAGGTGGCAGCTTTTCCATTGCGGTGCGCAACTGCGCGAGTGTGCCACCCTCGGCCGAGCGGTCCCCTCCCATTCCGGACACCGGATCGAAGGTGATGCCGAGGACGCCATAGGGCTTGCCGGTGAGTTTCCTCCAGGCGGCGAAGTCGGCCGACGCGGAGAAGTGCGCGGCCGAGGCATGCACCGCGACGTCGCAGTCGGCGAAGGCACGCGTGAGCTCCGGGGTCGAGGGCTTGCCGTCGCGGTTGATCACGCCGTCGACGAAGCGCACCTGGGGAAACGCCTGCACCAGCAATTCGCGGGCGCCGAACTCGAGGTTGCGCGGCCAGAGCACGAGTTCCGCTTCAGGAAAGTGGCGCTCCAGCAGGCGGAGTGCGCCCGGCGTGTGGGCGATGTCGCCGATGTTGACGCTCTGCCACGCGGACCGCACGAGCACGCGGGGCCGGCGTGCGGGGGTGGCGAGGAGCGGGCGCGCCGCCAGGGAGGCGGCGGAGCCGGTGGCGAGTTTAACAAAGTGGCGACGTCGCATGGGGCTGGCCCGGATATTTCATGCCGTAGCAGAAGCCGTAAGGCTTTCGCGTCCGAGAATCGGCGAAACGCTTACGCGTTCCGCTACGACAGGACGTTGGACCGGTGATTCGAAGCATGAAATATCCGGGCTAGCGAGCCACGGCCCGGGCGACGCTCTCGACCATGCCGCGTTGCAGAGCGGCAACCTGCTGCATGACGGCGGCGACGCGCCGGCGCGCCTGCGGCAGGTCCTCGTGGATCGCGCGAAGCGCAGACCAGAGTTGCTCGCCGGTAGTTTCCGTCGCCTCGAAGAGCCATTCGCCCAGCCCCAGGTCGGCAAACATCTGCGCCTTCACGGTGTCCACCGGCTGCCGGACGTGGAGCATCGGTGTGCCGGCGGCCAGCGCGATGATCGGCGAGTGGCACTCCACGCTCACCACCGCCCGCGCCTGCGCGTACAAGGCCGCCGCCTCGTCGGGCAGCCAGAAGGTATCGCGCCACACCACGTGCTTCTTCACGTCGACCGGCAGCGGGTCGATCAGCTGCTCCTTTGCCGTGGCGATCTGGTAGGTCATCTCCGGGCAGGCCACGACCCGCGAGCCCGTCCGTCGCACCCACAGTACGATCAGCTCGCGCAGCGCCGCGTGATCCTGGGCCGCAGTCGCGTCGTTCAGGGCGTCGAGCTCGTAGTCCGCCGCGCTGCGCGGGGTGTTCTTCACCCGGTAATACGGCGTGTAACGCAACCGCGGGACGACGCAGATATAGTCGTCGGCCACGAGGCCGTGGCGCTTGCGCCAGTCCGCCGCCCGCGTCTCGTCGCGCAGATCGAGGGCGAAGCAACCCTCCGGCCCAAACGCGAGTGTGCCGGGCTTCAACTCCTCCCGTTGCAGAAAACGCAGCCCGAGGGTGTCGCGCGGATAAATGAAGGCGGCTTTTTCGTAGAGCGACCGCGGGCCGAACTTCTTCTCGAACTCGCCCCGCGGCAGCGCCTCGATCTCCGCGCGCAGCTCGCGCAAGGTCAGGCCGCTCGGTCGCGTCCGCCGGTCGGTGATCGGGTCGAACGACGCTCCGAACAGCCCGAACGGCCGGCCGGTGGCTGCCCACTCCGTGTAGGTCCGCGCGTTTTTCGCCGGTGACACGAAGACTTCCGCCTGGGCCCAAGCCTCGGCGAGCGCCGGCGTGGAGGCGCGGCCGCGGGCGTCGACCTCGCCCCCTACGATCTTCAACCGCGGGAAGGCGCGGCCGAGCATCTCGCGCTCCCGCTCGTGCAGGCTCCATGGCCAAAGCGTCACCTCCGCGCCGGGCAGGTGTCGCTCGAACAGCCGCATCGTGCCCGGCACCCGGCCTACGTCCCCGATATTCTCATACTGCAGCGCCTCGCGCAGCAGGATCCGGACGGGGCGGTTCCGGGCAGCGCCGGAATCCGCCGCCCGGACCTCCACGCCTGAGGCCATGGTCGCCACCGCCGCCGCGCCCACCTGGCCGATGAAGTCGCGCCGGGTCATCGTCAGAACGTGCCCTTCACGCCGAACGTGTAGGCGGCGCCGAAGCGATCGATTTGGCGCAGGCGGGCGTAGGACGGGGTCTCGGCGTTGTAAAATTCGGTCTTGAGCGGGGTGTTGGCGAAGTTGCGCGCTGTGAAATAGACGGCGAGGCGCCGGTGCAAGCGCCACTCCAGGTTGACGTCGAGTTGCACGCGCTCGGCGGTGTAGCTGAACACGCCGGGCGGCACATTGGCGCCGACGAGGGGCGCGTTGCGCCGCCGGCCGGTGAGATTCCAGTTCAGCTTCGCTTGGTAACGCGGCCGGCTGTAGCTCACGCCCCAGTTGATCGTGCGATCGGTGAAGCCGCTGAAGTCCGCGATGGTCGCCCCTGAGAGCTGCATCTCGGTGCCGTTGAAGAACACGCCGACGCCGCGGGCGAGCGGATGGAAGGCGTCGAGTGGCTGCCGGTAGCTGTACTCGATGCCGGTCACGCGGGCGTCGCCGATGTTGGTCTGGGAGATGAGATCGTAGCCGAGGTAGTCGTCGGGGAGATCGTATTCCGCCAGCAGGGCCGCGGTGGCCGGGGTGCGCGTAGCGCCGAAAAAGTTGGCGATGTCCTTGCGGAAGACACCCACCGAGGCCATGCCGCCGCCGCGGAAGTAATACTCGAGTGAGAGATCGTAGTTGTCGGCAGTCCAGGGCTGGAGCCCGGTGTTGTTGACGGTGATGGTGCGCGTGCTGGAGGTTGGATCCGAGACGCTAGTGCCGGGGATGATCTGCTGGAAGTTGGGTCGGCCGAGGGTGCGGGCGTAGGCGCCGCGGGCCAGGAGGTTGTCGGAAAGGTTGAAGGTGGCGTTGAGGCTCGGATACATATCGTCGTAGCTCCGCACGGCGTGGGTGCCGCGGTCGCGGTACTGCAACCGGGCCAGGGCGACGGCGTCTCCCGGCACGCGCACCGGGCGGTTGTTCACTAGAATCAAGTTGCCTTGGGGGTCCTGCTGATAGGTGGCGCGGAGGTCGTTGAGCACGCCGTAGGCATCATCCTCGGTGCGCTCAAAGCGCACGCCGCCCACGAGCCACAGCCGTTGGGCGAAGAGGCGGGCATCGGCCCGGAGGTAGGCGGCGGAGATCGTTTCGGTGATCTGGCGCGAGTTGTTGGCGCTGGTGCTAAGGGCGCTGGTCTCGTTGAGCGTCCACCAGACCGGGTTCCGCTGATACAGCTGCCAGAGTTTGGCGGTGCTTTGCCAGCGGCGGGCCGGCAGGTCCCAGGCCATGCGCTGGCCGGAATACCCCGTGGCCACGAGGTCGTAGCGGCCGACGACATCGTCGGCGGTGTTGGCCGCGCGGTCGGGGCCGACGAAAGTGTAGGAGCGCTGCGGATTGCGCATGTCGCGATCCTCGCGCCGCAGGTCGAGGCCGGACTTGAGCGAGAGCGGGAAGCGCGTGGCGAAGGAGCGCCGTGCGTTGAGGTGGGCGCTGGCGATGACGACGAGCACGTCGCCCTGGTTGCTGCGGGCGGAGCCGATGGTGGCGACGTTGATGTCAGTGCCGTCGACGGCCGTCCCGGCGGGCGTGGTGGCGGTCATCGTGCTGGGCCGGGTGGGGTTGATCTCGGCGAAGGCGACCGTGACGTTGCGCAACGTGAAGGTGGCCTGCTCGAAGAATCCCTTGTCGACGTCGCGATAATGGTTGGTCGAGCGGGAGTACGCGCCGCCGCCGTCGATCTGCCAGACCGGGCCGGTGTGGCGCCACTTGAGGTTGGAGAAGAGCGTGGCGCCTGACTTACGGCGCGAGCCGGTGCTCCACGTGATGGAGCCCGCGCCGGAATTACCGCGGGTGAAGGTGCGATCGTAGGCGGCGACCGTGCCAGTGGCCCAGGTCTGGTCGACGATGTCGGTGAACTGGTCGGTGCCGGTGTACTGCAGGCCGAGCGTGAGGACGTCGGTGGGCGAGAACTTCCAATCGGCGGTGGCGCTGGCGGACTCGCGGGCGAGGATCGCGGGGGCGTTGGGGATCCGGTAGGAGATCAACGCGGGATTGATGGCGGTGCCGGCGGCATTGTTGGTGGAGATGGGCGACCACATGGGCTGCGACGACTCGGACTGCTGGAAGCGCGAGAAGTAGATGCCGCTGACGGTGAAGCCGAACGTCTTCGAGAGCGGGACGATGTAGGAGAAGTCGCCGCCGGGCTGGATGCGCCAGCCGGTGGTGCCCTCGCCCGGGCCGGGTTTTTCGCCGAGGGAAAGGTACATGCCGTTGGCGGAGGCGAAGGCGTGGTAGGTGAACTGGGGGCGGGCGAGTTCGAAGGCGGTCTTGCTGATCACGTTGACGGCGCCGCCGAGGGAGTTGGCCGACATGTCGGGAGTGGGCGACTTGCTCACCTCGACGCGGGCGATGTTGTTCATCGAGAGCCCGACAAGCTCGAAGTTGCGATTCAGGCCGCTGGTGGCGGCGGACGCGATCGGCTGGCCGTCGACGGTGAGCGGCGTGTTGTTGGCGGGAACGCCGCGCACGCTCACGGTGTTGGGTTGGAATCCGGCCATGTCGACGACGACGCCGGGTATGAACTTCAGGAAGGCGCCGACATTGCCTTCGCCGATATCGCCGTACTCGTCGCCCGCGACGACGTTCTTGAGGTTGGCGGCGAAACGCTGCTCGTTGATCGCGATCGCGGCGGCGTTGGTCTCGCGCTGCGACTCGACGAGAAAAGCGTCAAGTTGCACGGGCGAGTCGGCCCGCGCTTCGGAGAGTCCGGCGCGCGTCAGCGTAATTTCGCGGGTGATCGAGGCGCCCGGTTCGATCGCGAGGTCGAGGACCGCGGGTTCGAGGCCGGTGTGAAACACGCGGAGGCGGGCCGGACCGGCGGGGACGCCGCGCAGGGTGAATTCGCCCGCGTCGCTGGTGAATGTGACGCGGTCCGTGCCCTCGACACCGACGCGGGCGTTGGCCAGGTAGGCGCCGTTCGTCGCGTTGCGCACGCGGCCGGTGACGATGCCGGAGCCTCCGGAGGACGCCGCGTTCCGCGCGGGCGCCGGGTCAGCGCGCGGGGCGGCGTTGGTTTTCGGGGCGTTGGCGGGGTCGGCGCGGCGGATGAGGAAGATGCCGGAACCGGGCTCCTGATGCGCGGTCAGCGCTGTGCCGGCCAGCAGCCGCTGAAGCGCTTCGGCCGGCGGCATCTCGCCCTGAACGCGCGCGGGGCGGATATTGGCGACGGTGTCGCTGTTGAACAGTACCTCCATCCCGGACTGGGTGGCAAAGAGCTTGAGTGCCACTTCCGCGCGGTCCGCCGGAAGATCGAAACGCCGGACCCCGGGGTCGGCGGTGGGCGCGGCCGGGAGTGGAAATAGCAGACAAGCGAACAGCGCAGGCGTGCGGAATTGGCGCAGGACAGCGGAGAATCGGTTCATGGCAAAGGAGTGGGGGCGGGAGACGGCCGCGCCCGAGCGGCGCGGTGCCGATAGGGAGACGCCGTCGCCGCCGGAATCCCTTACGCGATTTCGCCTAGCGCGGCCGCAGGAGGATGGTCGCGTCGTCCACGCGCTTCGCTTTCACGCCGCAATCCTGTTCGAGCAGGTGGATCACTCCGTCAATCCGATCCGCCCGAATACGCCCGCTCAGGCGGATGCCGGCCAGGGCGGGATCGCCGAGCGCGAACTGCACCCGGTTGTGGGCGTTGATTTGGCGGACGACAACGTCGAGCGGAGTCTGGCTGAAGTCGAGGAAGCGTACCCTCCACGCGAGCCTGGCCTCCAGGTCCGCTGGCGGCACGGCTCGCACGCGTCGCGCCGAATCCGTCGGAGTGGCGCGACGTTCGACAATCACCCCCCGACCAGCCTCGACGAAAGCAGGTGGCTTCGTGTCCGCGATATCCGCCTCGGCCACGGACACCCGACCCTCGGTCACGAGCACCTCAACGTTGCCCGGCCCGACGCCGACAGAAAACGCCGTGCCTACGGCGCGGACTGTGATGCCCCCGGCCGTGACGATGAACGGCCGGGCGGGATCCCGGGCGACGTCGAAGTGGGCTGTGCCGTTTAAGAGCGTGATGTGGCGCTCAGCGCTGGTGTACCGCACGGACAGTTCGGCGGGCCCGCGGCGGACGACAACCGAACCATCCGGAAGGATCTCCCGCAACGGGGCAGAGTTGGTGACGATCGTTTCGGCGGCCGCGGATGGGGCCTGCCACTGCCAGGCTGCGACGACGCCCAAGCTCACGAGCGCGGCGGCGGCAACGAAGCCTTGCCGGCGGGTGCGGCGGCGGCGCCGGCGGGCGGCGAGTTCGCCGAGCACGAGTGTCTGGGTGTCGGGCCTATCAAGCCATCCAGGCGGCAGCCTCGCGGGTTCGCTGGAGTAGTCAGGCCGCATCGTCGGAAAGGCCGTTCAGGCCGTGGTTGCGCAGGTACGCTTCGCAGCGGCGCATGGCGCGCGCGACCTGCACCTCCACCGTGCGTTCGGAGAGGCCGAGGCGGGCGGCGGTTTCCCGTTGGGACACGGCCTGTAGCTTCCGCATGATAAACACCTCGCGGCAGCGCGCCGGCAGCGCCTCGATGGCGTCAGTAAGCAGCCTCACCCATTCGAGGTTGGCCGCGGCATCGGTCGATTCGGGTTCGGAGAAAAAGACGCCATTGGCCGGAAAATCCCTTACGTCGCCGAAAAAGTCGTGCCGCTCGCGCCGCACGGCATCAAAGGCGAGGCGGCGGGCAATTTGAAACAGGAATGCGCGGGCGGAGGAGATGGGCTGCGCAGCCCGCGCGCGCCAGATGCGGAGGAAGGACTCCTGCACGACATCATCGACGTCACGCACGGCGGGAAACGAGCCCCGCAGGTAACCGCGGAGCGCCGGCTCGTGCGGGTGGACCTCGGCGGCGAACCAGCGCGCGAGGTTCAGCGGCGCAGCGCGGGGGCTTTCACACTCCGGGTTCGGCACAACGGCAGAGGGCGAAGGAAAACCCGCGCCGGTTCAAGCCAGATGGGCGCTCCTGAGGCCCGGGCGGGGGTGACCGACGGCGGACAGGCGGGGATTGGCCCGGGCCTGCGGCCCTCGGTGCTGCGCACTCGACGCTCCGCGTCGCCCCTTCTCCCTCCGCTTCGCTGCGGTCGTCGACCCAGGGGCAGGCGCTCCGCACCTGTCGCCGCCAATTTCGGGGATTCTCATCCCCGCACCTCATGGCTGGCCTGCCAGCCGAAGCCTTGGCGAAGGCTGGCGTCCCCACGGGGAGTCGAACCCCGGTAGGGCTCATACCCGTCTGAAGAGCAGCACCGCCCCCTGAAGTGGATGTCGGTGGATGTCCGCGCCTGCGGCTGGAGTGAGCAAAAGCGTGAGCAAAAATCGATGAAGGAAAACGGAATTGACTTATATCTTCCCGGCTATCTTTTGCTTGACAAAATGGGATATTTTGCTATTCTAACTTTCTAATAATAAACTAATAATAAAATAAAAACATATGAGTTCCCTAACTAAACGAGGTAAATTCTGGCACGCGTGCTTCCGCAACGCGCAGGGCCAGCGAGTGACCTGCTCCACGAAGCAGGCCGACAAGAAGAAGGCGCAGGAGGTGCTCGCGAAATGGGATGCCGCAGCGAGGGCCGAACTGACCGCGACACAAGTGCAACGCGTGATGGCGGACCTCTACCGCGACGCCACCGGCACCACGGCGCAGACCTTCACGGTCCGCGAGTACCTGAACCAGTGGTGCGAAAACAAGGGTGCCAGAGGAGCCCGCCGTGCGGCGGACAAGTACCGCCAAATCGTCAGCGAGTTCCTCGCCCATCTCGGCAAGCGTGCTGACCAGCCGCTGCGCCAACTGACGGAAGGCGACCTGTCCGCATACGCCATCGCCGCTGGCAAGAAGGTCCGCGCCAGAACGGCCAACAACAAGCTGATCCTGCTCGCCGCCGCCCTACGCGATGCGTGGTCCGAAAACCTGATTCCGGACGACATCTGCAAGCGCCTGAAGAAAATCAAACTCGCGGAGCCGGAGCCGATGAGGCGTCTGCCATTCTGTCAGGCACAAGTGGATACAATTATCGCAATGGCCGAAGGCGAATGGAAGGGAATCGCCACTCTCGGCGCTTACACGGGCCAACGGCTGGGAGACATCGTGAGCCTGCGCTGGTCCAATGTGGGCGCGGGCATCCTCGCATTCACCTCCCGGAAGACGAAGCGCAAGATGCGCATCCCGCTTCATCCGATTGCGGCCGAATGGCTTGCAGCCAATCGCGGGCAGAGCCCGGATAGCCAGCCGATCTTCCCCATCTCGAACGCGAAGTTCGAGCAACACAAAGGGAACGCCGCTAGGCTGTCCGACGAGTTCTACGCGCTGCTGACCAAGCTCGGTTACGCGCCGAAGCGCACCCACCACTCGCGTGGCAAGGGACGGAACACCAAGCGTGCGTTCAATCCACTCTCGTACCACTCCTTCCGGCATTACCTCACCTCGCAGTTGCATCGTGCGGGCGTCGCTCCGGCTATCGTGCGCGACATCATCGGCCACGAATCCGAAGTCGTGAATCGGATCTACACCGACATCGATGACGAGACCAAGCTGCTGGGCATCCAAAAGTTCGTCGTCGCCCAGCAGGAACCTCCACCCCCGACTCCGGTGGCAGGAGTGATCGAACAGTTTCCTGCGGAGATCGAATGGAAGGAGGCGGTCAATGGATAACCCAGAATATATCTCCATACCTCGCCCGGGTACCAAGTGCCCACACAGCGGGCTATCACGCTCTGGCATTTACAACCTCATCAGCGCCACCAAGGCCAACGGCTACCGTCCTCTGGTCCTCTCAACAGTAGTGCGACTGCCGGGGAAGAAACGCGGCAGACGAATAGTGGTCCGCCAATCGCTGATGCAGTATCTGGCATCTGGGGTGGTCTCCCACGAAGCGATGCTGCTCCGCAGGGCGTGGGCGGAACACAAGGCGAGCCAGCGCGACGAAGGTAGGACTGCCGCGCCCGCAGCATTGTTGCCGACAAACCCGGACGATCTGCCGGACGACGCCATCATCTGGGATAGCGCCAACCGATAGTAGCCCCCGCGCTGGAGCATCCAAAATTTTCCCGAATTTTCGACGGTTTGGCGCGGCTGCCCACTATTTATTGGCAGAGGAAAGCCTCAATGGGGATGAAGCATTTTCGGTCAGTTGGAAAAGGCCCAGCCCCCACTGGGCTTTTTTCACGCGCCCGCGAGGATTAGCGGGTGCGGCTGACGGACCTGCCTTGGAACGGGTTCAACAGTCATTCAACCGATCCGAAAAGAAGGAAATCAAAATGGAAAAAACTACCGAAAAAATCAGTCAGCAATCGCTGCAAAAAACTCTGCCAGAGTTCGTGTTGCTCAAAAAAAATTACCCCAAGGACGCTTGGTTCATCATCGGAACACTCACTCACGCACAAAAATCATCAGCAGAAACTCAACTGCGCCACTTCCGTGAGTTGATGGATAAAATCGGGAAACCAAACGATGTCTTCGGCAAAAGGCTCCATTGGATCGTCCGTGTTGGTGGTGGTGAAGGAACAGAAAATCACACCCACCTTCACTTCCTTCTCGCGGAAGAAAAAATTACCAATGGATTTTTTGTAAGATATACGAGTGACCAAATTATCGAAACCATCAGAACTCACTGGTCGAAATACGGGATGGCGGCCCAGCAGAAAATTGAACGCTTCGACTCATCCCGCAATGGATTGGGTTATGTCCTTCGTGATGAAGGAAGAGATCAAGAGCGCATCGTTGAAATGAGTCAGGCGCTTCGCGCCGTGATCAAAAAAAGGCAGCAATCTTCCCTGATATACTGGGATCGTGATCCATTCGCCTTGGAACTGATCGATGCCCTGCGCGCCAATGATCCAAAGATGCTGGTTGGATTCGGCGACGAGATGGAAAAACTGCGGGCGATGGCGTTGGCGCGATGAACATCACCCGCGACGAACTCATTGACCTACTTGACGAGTTGTGTGGCGCGCTTGGAGAAATCGTTGCCGCACACGCAGAGTTGTCGGAGTCACTGCTGGATGTCGCTTCGCAACAGCAGCAAGAAAAGTTGGCGCGACTGAAGACCAAGATGTCGGCAGAGAAGGCGAAGCTGGAAAAAATGAGGAATGCTTCGAAGCGCAGGCGCGAACTGAAGGGCGCAGAAAAAGGATGATTGCGGCGTAAAGGGTGGTGCGCTTTCCTCCTCCAACCTCCACCGGTCTTTTTCTTCCAACCGAGAGTGAATCACGGACCGACGAAAAACTCCCCGTATGAAAACCTCCGCTGCCTTGTTGAATTTGTTACGCCATATCGTCCCGGTCGGGGGACTGTTGATGTTTTTTTTCGCCGCAGGATGCGCGACCGATCCTTCGCTTCGCGATCCAAGTGGGCCAAATGTTGCGGAGATCTCTGGTAGTCCTGCAAGCGGACCAACCGGCGTTCCGATTTCAATTTCTGGTATCGATGAAGAGCCTCGCGTTATTGGACCGGGGCCATCTTGGAAAAGACGCGTTAGCCCCGGCAATCATCGTGTGACTGTGTGCGTCGTGAGGGGGCTTTTGAACGGCCAAACGGAATTCGGCTTCGAAGCACTTCCGGGACATCGCTACGAGATTCGTGCACGGGATGGAGGCGGTTTTTACTTCCTAGATTTGGTCGATGTAACTGACCCTGCTGCTCCCAAGAAGGTTGTCTATGGTCGGTTCGCTGCCTCCGGCTCCGTCCTCGTCGCTTCTCCATTCGTTCCGCTTCCAATCGACGGTAAGGAATGATGTTGGTTGCGATCGAATCGCCCCTTCTACGACGACCTCCCACCCAACGCTGTTTCGAGTTTGATGATGAAGCGACGCAAGTCCGCCAAAAAGTTTCCGCCCGTGTCCAAGTCCGACGCTGCTTCGCTACCCAAAAATGAAGCGGTGCTGCTGCGGCTGACGGTGCAGGACAAGAAGACCATTGTTGCCGCAGCCTCCAAGCTGCACCTGACGGTCACCGAGTTCGTGACGAAGGCGTCGTTGATCGTAGCGGAGAAAGTGTGACGAGCCGTTGGAATTGCGGGCGTGGCTTCTAGCCGAAGACCGCGACGGCGTGAGGTAGGCCGAGTGATGCTTCCACCCAACAGGGAGGTCCGATTCGCCCAGCGCCGTATATACCAGCCTTCGCGGGTCAGGGTAGTGATCGGCACTGCTGCCTCGCGCTGGCAGGCTCCTGCGGGGTTGGAACACACCTGTGGGGCGTTGCGGGGAGGAGTGCCTGACATCGGCTCGGGATCAGTCCCCCAAGCGTTGGACATCCGTGGATTTCGCTGCGCTGTGCGCAAAAGTGTGAGCAAAAAGGCCCGTTTTGGCCTCCTAACCTGCTCTCCACAGAGCGGTGGCGTCCCCACGGGGATTCGAACCCCG
>SXGQ01223842.1_pt1 | contig 13214 bp, 12 predicted proteins | sample 3178371 | NCBI WGS metagenome assembly SXGQ01 (sample SAMN11356859, study PRJNA531348) | freshwater metagenome | isolation source: freshwater sample F1-20 | place: China: Fuxian Lake, Yuxi | collected 2017-12-25
TGCTGTTTGCCGCGGGGGCCATGGCCGCCACCGGCGCGCTCGATCCGTGGCTGACCGCCACGCTGCTTGTCACGGCGGCGATTGCCGGGGATGCCGTGAATTACTCGGTCGGCCGCTATGCCGGGCCGAAGGTGTTTTCCGCGCACGACTACCAGGGGTTCCTGCACAAGGTGCTGAACCGCGACCACCTCGACAAGGCGCACGTCTTCTTCGAGAAGCACGGCGGCATGGCCGTCGCGTCCGGCCGCTTCGTCCCGATCGTGCGCACGTTCGTGCCGTTTGTGGCGGGTGCCGCGTCGATGAACCGCTCCACCTTCCTGTTGTGGAACGTCCTCGGCGCGTTCATCTGGGTCGGCGTGTGCATGGGCGCAGGCTACGCCTTCGGCAACGTGCCGGTGGTCAAGGACAACTTCTCGCTCGTCGCCATCGGCATTATCGGCGTCTCGGTGCTGCCGATTGCGGTCGAGATGTACCGGCACAGACGGGATAGCACTGCTTGACTAGAAGATTTCCGCAGGCACTTGGAGACCCGATGAGAAGACCTGACCAGAGAAGCGTGCTTTCCAGACAAGCCACAATCGTTCTGCTCAGTGGTTTCCTACTGAGTGTCGTCGCGCTCGACGGCCAGGAGAAACCTTCGGCCGGGACTCCAGCGACGATTCCCTCGTCGGTCGTCGCTGCAGCGGCGAAGATCGCCAACGATCCGCAAGTCCTGGCCCTGCTCAAGGACCAGGGCACGGATGCGGCCGCCAAGGCACGATGGAACAATTTCCTGGAACTCGTTCGCATCCCCTCGCCGTCGCGCGAGGAACATCTGAAGGCGGCCGAGATTCATCGCAGACTGGTCGGGGACTGGGGATTCACCCAGGCCGAAGTGATGACGCGCGCCGATGGCGTCATCCCCGCCTCCGACACGAACATCGTCGATGGCCTGCCGGTCTACAACGCGTGCGTGGTGATCAAGGGGTCGTACTCGAGTCGCGCGGATGCGCAGCAGTATCAGGGCCAGTACCCCAAAGTGCTCGTGGAAGGACACATTGACGTCGTCAATCCTGAAACGCTGCCGAAGACGGGCGACCCGTCCATCCGCATCAAGCTCCAGCCGTACGCGCAGCCGGTGGTAGCCACGCCCGAGGAACTGGCGGCGATCCCCGTCGAGCTGTCGTTCGATGCTCGCGGCCGGGTCGTCGAGAACGACAATTACGCCATGGCCAGCAGGGTCTTCGCGAATGCGAAAGAAGCCGAAGCCGGCGGAGGCGTGCGCATCTATGTGCCGGGGTATGGCGACATGATGCCGAGCACCGCTAACGCATTCATGCTCGCGGCCGCGATGAAGAAGCACAACATCAAGCCGGTCTACGACATCTGGATCTGCGGCACTGCCGGCGAAGAGGGCAAGGGCAACCTGGCCGGCATGAAACAGCTTTACGGGTTCGATCAGAAACTCGGCACCGGATCGAATCCCCTGAATTTCGTTGCGAACTTTGGCCTCGAGGGCGGCGGAATCGTGAACTTCATCGGCAGCTATCGTTTCGAGATGAAGTTCAAGGCGCCGCTGCCCCGCGGAGGCGGGAAGGCGCCAAGCGCGCCCGAGGCGATGGCCGCCGCGATCGCGAAGATTGCCGACGTCAAGACCCCGTCGGAACTCCAGGCCGGCGCGCCGCGCACCACCTACACCGTCGGCCGCGCGAGCTGCGAACCGCCGCCGCCAGGCGGCACGGTCGTGCCGAGTTGCTCGCTCGAGGTGGACATGCGCTCGACTCGCAAGGAACCGCTGGAAGACATGCGCAAGACGATCGAGCCCATGTTCCAGGCGGGCGCGTCGGCGGAGAACGCCAGGTACGGGCGCAAGGATGGCTCGCCGGAAGGGATCACCCTGGAGCTGATGTGGTATGGATTGCGGCCGGCGTTCGTGGCCGACAGCGTCGATAACGTGGCGGTGCATGCGGGTCTGCAATCGGGCATCCAGCTGGGGGTCCTCACGTCGCCGATGGTCGGCACGGGATCCGGCAGCTTGAACGACAATGTGCCGGCCAACACCGGCATCCCGACGTATCAATTCACCCTGGCGTCATCGGCCGCCGGCGCCGGCGGACACGCGTTCTGGGAATGGGGGACGCGAGGCGCGCCGGCGACGGAGGTGGCCCGCATGCATCGCGTGCTCACGGCCGCGTTGACCGTGTCGGGGTTCCATGCCGCGGACGGCACCGTCGTGCCACCAGCCACGGGCCCGATTGGCAAGCGGACCCGCGAAGTCGTTCGATAGCACTGGAGCATTTCTCATGAAGCGCCTGATACTTTCGCTCGCATTCATCGCCAGCATCGCCGCTGCCGCCTCGCCCGTTGTCGCGCAGCAGACCGGCGGACTGAAGATCGAGTTCCAGGGACCTGGCGGTCATAGTTCCGGCGCCTACGGGCGCGTCAGCGCCCTTCACGCCGCCGCTCGCGCGGTCCTCCTGATTCAGAAGGCACTGCCCGCCGGCAGTTACCAGATCACGAACCTGACCGGCGGCAACTCGGTCAACTCGATCGCGTCCGACGGTCTGATCGAGATGAAGCTGACCGCCGCCAATGCCGCCGCCTACCAGGCGCTGGTAGCGGCCGTGACGAAAGCAGCAGCGGAAGGCGCCGACGCTGAGAACAGGTTCCGGGGCGTGAAGGCCGGGGACCTGACGGCCGGAGCGCCGGCGACGGTCCGGTCTGCCGTCACGCCGTTCTGAACCCGGCTCTTCACAGGAGCTCAAGCAATCAGGAGATGTGTTGTTGTTCTCCCGATCTCCGAAACTCCTGTCAAATTACTTACCGCGCGAGCCAGTAGGTCATCTTCACCGCCAGCGACCGCGAGTGAACCCGAGCCGAGTCGGTGGCGACGGCGCGCGAGCTGAGCGGCAGATCGATGTCCCAGCCCTGGTTGTAGACGACATACAGGTCGCTGCCGGGCTTGTAGTGGTACCACCACAGGAAATTGAAGCTCGCCGTCTTGCGATCGTCGTTGTACTGGATGAATCCCTTGAGGTAGAAGTCGGGCGAGTACGAGTGGCTGACCCGGAAGTTGAGGACGTTGCTCTTGTAGTCGGGGCGCCCGGGTAGCTGCACGCGGTTGTGCGCGTAGTTGGGCTCGAACAGCAGCGTCTTGGCCACCTGGATGGTCAGGTTGGCGCGCAGCGCCTGGCGCTCGCCGTGGTAGTAGCCGCCGGCGTCGGCGCCAACCGTGCCATAGACGCGCCTGGTGCGGTTGGATGAATAGCTGGCCGACGCCGTCGTCCACGAGTACGCGCCTGGCACGAGCGACGTGCCGGCGGTCGCGAAGGCAGCGGCAAGGTTGTCGTACTCGCGCGTCGCCGACAGGCGGAGGCTCGACGTGTCCTGCCGCTGCAGGTGCGCCTCGACCTCGGTGGTCCGCGACTCGACGCGGCCATCGTGGTTCTCGAAGTAGTCGGTAGCGGCGTTGAACACCAACTGCCGCACACCCCGCCATCGCGGCCGCGGCGTCCAGCCGCCCTTGACCTTGCCGGCGCGGATGTCGCGGCGCGGGATGTAGCCCATCTCGGCGTTGAAGTGCGCGCCGATGTCCTGGTACTGCGAGCCGAAATTGAACCGGTCGTTCTTCCACAGGAAGTCGACCACGCCGGCAGTGGTGGAACCAGCGGTCCGGCGGAAGCCGGACGCTGCATCGGGAGAAAACGTTTTCGCAAACAAGCTGGTGAAGGTGACGTACCGGCCGAGCACGAGACCGGCGTCAAAGCCGAGCGAGCGGTTGAACTCGGAGATGCCGTTCGCGCTGTTCAACAGCAGCATGCCGACACTCGACTTCGCCAGCACGTTGCGCTTGACGCGAATGGCCGTGAAATTGGCGTTCTCGAGCTGCCGCGCCGCCAGGGTTTCTTCCTCGGTCGAGATGTTCAGCACGCCAAGCGCGTAGTCGCCAATGCGCCCGGTGACGCGGCCGCCGCCGATGATCGGCACCTGCTGCCCGTCGACCAGGCCGATGCGGCGGCTGTAGAACAACGCGAGCAGTCCCGGATCGTTGGCCGCCGCCTCGCCGCCCAGCCCCGCCACCGCCTTGCCGAAATCGAAAATGCCGGCGCCTTCAGTGAAGAACTGCCGCTTCTCTGGGAAGAACAGGCTGTAGCGCGTCAGGTTCACGACCTCCTGGTCGGCTTCAACCTGCGCGAAGTCGGTGTGGTACGTGAGGTCGGCAATCAGGTCGTTAGTGAGGCCCATCTTGAAGTCGCCGCCGTACTTCGCATCGACCGCGGCGCCGGCCTGTCGCACGTAATCGCGAGCGGCGGTCGGCAGCATGAACGGCACGAACTCGATCCGCCGCCGCGACTTGAGGTCCTTGAGCCCGGTCAGCACGCCGGCATTCGACACGCGCGCGAACCCCGACGCTCCCCACTCACGCGGAAACGGCACCCAATACGATTCCTCATTCTTGCGGAACAGGATCCGGCAGAGGTTGATGCCCCACACCGATTCGCCAATGGTCGTGCGAAACCGCAACTGGCTGAGCGGGATGGCGATCTCGACATACCACCCGTGGTCGTCAACAAAGGTCTTGTTGTCCCACACCGCGTTCCAGTCGTAATTGATGGTGCGGCCGTTTTCGACAGTGTTGGCGTCCTTGTAGGCGCCGAGCGGGTTGGTGCTGAAGTAGAACGCGTTGCGATGATCGTGAAACGTATCGATGGTGATCTTGAGCTGGTCGCCCTTGTTCAACCCCGCATCCCGCTTCATCTCGCTCGCCAGGATCCCGGCCGGATCGCTGTCCCAGACCCAAACGCCGAGATACAGCGTCTGGTCGTCGTAGAGCACGCGGAACTCGGTCTTCTCGGACGATGGCTGGCCGTAGTCGGGCTCGCGCTGGATGAAGTTGCCCTGCGCCGGCGCCAACGCCCACGCCTCGTCGGTGAGCCGTCCATCGATCTTCGGCTGCTGTCCGTCATTCAGCTTGAAGGCGACGGCGCGGAAGGTTTCCGGGTCAATGGTCCTGATGTCAAACGCCGATTGGGCAAATGCATCAGAACCGCAGGTGACACAGATAACGCAGGCCAACGCCCGCAGACCCGAACGCATCGGGCGATTCTACCGGGCGCGATGCGATCGGGCTGCAATCATTTGTCCACGGTCCCGCTTTCGGCGAGCGCCCCGGCCAGGATGTCGATCACCAGGCTCGCGTGCACGTCGATCAGCACGAGGTCGCGGCCGACCATCCGGTACTGCAGTTCAGGCGGCAGTGGTGGCAGCGCCTCGAGGATGCACGGCACCATCGCCGTGCCAATTGCCCAGGGGAAGGCGCCGTTGATGTGCAGGGTGACGCCGGCCGGGTCGATGCCGTCGGCCAGTTCCGCGGCACGCACGTCGGCGGGCGTGAGCCCGTGAATCTGTAAGGCGCGGGCAATCCGGACGCGAATCGCCGCCTGGACGCGGGGATTGAAGAAATCGCCCTGCCTGGCGTCGGGCCGGGCGGCGCGAACCGCGGCGGCCATGGCGTCGATGGCCTGGCGGATGGTCTCGGGGTTGGCGTTCACCGCCATCGCCGGCAGCCGGCGTTCGAGCCGCCGGTGCATGAACGCGTAGTCCTCGGTCGCCCGCGCAAACGACAGCACGCCGTCGCGATCGATCAGCGGCTGGCCCAGCGCTGCGGCCAGGGCCACGGCCGCAAGCGTGATGATGATCTTCATGTCGTCCTCCGCGCCCGGTCAAGATTCGGGCACCGCCAACACGAACGCGCGGCCGGTCTTGAGCACCGCCGACGCAATGATCCCGGGGCGTCCCCGCGGCGGCTCCCGCAGTCCCATCACCACCAGTCCGGCGCCTTCCGCCACCGCACAACGCGAGATCTCCTCGGCCACATCGCCCCGCCGGACGATGAGCGACGTCGGCTTGACGGGTTCCAGGCCGTGCGCCCGGTCCCGCAACTCGGCGGCGGCATCGTGGTCGGAGAGCTTGCTGCGCGCCACGGTCATCAGGACCAGCTGCTGGCCGGCGATCCGTGCCACGCGGCTGGCCAGTTGCAGCTGATGCTCACAGGGCATGGTGAGGTCGACGGGGACGACCACCGGGCCGCACGTCAAGGCCGGCCGGTTGCCCACGCTGACAATGTCGATCTCGGTCGGCGGCACCAGCAGCACCGGCGTCCGGGCCAGCCCCAACAGGGCCTCGCTGGTCGAGCCGAGCAGCAGCCGCGCCAGGCCGCTGTGCCCGCGCGAACCGATCACGATGAGGGTGGCGCGACGGCGCAAGGCTTCGCGCTGAATGGCTTCCGAAACGCGACCGGTGGCAATGATCACCGACTCGTTGTCGATGTTGACCTCGTACGGCGCTGCGCGGCTGCACTCCGCCACCACGCGCTCCCTCAGGTCGGCTGAATCGTCCGCGCTGACATGCAGGACGCGCAGGTCAGCCTCGAGCAGTTTTGACAGCCCGTAGGCGTGAAACAGAACCCGCCCCGTGAGCGGTCCCAGGTCGATGGCACATAGGATCACGACCACCGTTAGCGCAAGGTCCGTGCCGGGGGCGCGCGCCACAAGTCAGGCGATCCCGGGGCCGCGCCCGCCTCGCGTGGGGGAATATCGCTACAATCGGGGGATTTCCCCCACGGATCCCCCCAAGGCGGTCCCGGCGGGTCGCCCGCGGCCGTCTTTCGCTGTCAACGGATGCGCTCACCAGGTGGCATGGATGGCGGCCTGGCCCGAGCTCGCGTGGCGCGAAGTGTGCAGGTCGTGCTGGTGCCGGGGGCGCGTCCGCTGCCCTCGCGCCCGGAGGGATGTCATGTCCGATCTAAGTTCGCGAGCGGTTCTGAACCACCTGATCGAAACCTGCAAGGACAGCGCGTCTGGTTTCCTCCACGCTGCTCAGCTGGTGAATGATCCCGCGATCAAGACGCTCTTCACCGACCTCGCCCGTGGTCGCGCGCAGGTCGCGGCAGAGTTGCTGCCGCACGCGCAGCGGTTTGGCGGGTCCGAGGCGGCCGAGGGTACGACCGCGGCCTTGCTGCATCGCAAGTGGATGGACGTCCGTGACAACTGGAGCGGACACGATGACCGCGCGATCCTGGCTGAAGTCCGGCGCGGCAATGACATGACCGTGGCCGCTTTCAGGGACGCGCTGGCGGGCGTCCTGCCGGCGTCAGTTCGCGACATCGTGGAGCGGCAGTACGCCGAGATCTGCAGCAGCTCCGAAGGGCTGGTCTGGCCGCAACTGGCGTAACCTGGGCGTCGTGACGCAGACCAAGGAACGGGAACTCATCGAGGTGCACGTCGGCGAGTTGAAGCAGTTGTTTAACTCGCTCGACCCGACGCCGTTTCGCGAGCGCGACCTCGATCCCCGGGCGGAAGAGTTCATTGTCGGCTGGGCCACTGAACTGCACGGCGAGCCGCCACTCGGCCTGGTGGTCCACGTCGACCGGGTCGATGCGACACCGGCCGACGCAGCCATGCTGCGCGAGGCCATCAGCGAGTTCTTCAAGCAGCGGGCGCTCGTGACGCGCCGGCGGCTGCGCCAGGTGCTGCGGGTCGGCCGCACCAGCCTGATGATTGGACTCGCGGCGCTGACGGCGTCGATCGTGCTCGGTGATCTGGTCGCCACCACCATGACCGACAACCGTTTCGGCGGGATCTTCCGCGAAAGCCTGCTGATCGGTGGCTGGGTCGCCATGTGGCGGCCGCTCGAGGTGTTCCTCTACGACTGGTGGCCCATTCGCGCCGAGGCCAGCCGCTTCGATCGCCTCAGCCAGATGTCGATCCGCGTCATTCCCTCGCGCCAGTGAACCGGCTTCACCTGCAAGGTGCGAATGAATTCGACCAGCGAGTCGATCCGGTCCTTCACGGCTGCCGCATCGCCGCCATCGCGCGAGCGGGCAAAGGCGTCACCCCATACGGGCATGTCGGGCCCACCGTGCCCGCGCACCGGTGTCCTGCCGTCGATGGTGCGGAACACCAACTCTGACGGGTACTCCGCGCCGTTACGCTTGGCGATCTCGCTGAGGTCGGCCGGCGGGCGCCGCATGGAGCTGGCCAGCGGACCATCGCCACGGCCCGTTGGGCCGTGACAGGTGGCGCAGTAGGTCCGGTACACTTCACCGCCGGTCACCCGCTGGCGCATGTCCGCGGCAGGTTGCGAAGCAGCCTGCTGGGCTGTCGCCGGGACGGCCGCACCGGGCAGCAGCAGCGCCGCAGCCAGGAAGGCGGCCATGATGACGGTGGCCGACGCCGGCCGGTGCTCAGCCTCCTTCGGCTCGCGAACCGTCAGCACCGGACAGGGCGCCGTGCGCACCACGCGCTCGGCGACATTGCCCATCAGCGCATGCATCAAGGGCCCGTGCCCGTGCGTGCCCATCACGATGAGGTCGACCTTGCGATTGGTCGCGGCGGTGACCACGGCCCGCGCCGGGTTGCCGAACAGTACTTCCGTCGTCACGGGGACGCCGGTCAGTTTCGGCAACAGCTTCAGGAGCTCGCGTTCGGCCTCTTCGCCCAGTTGCTGGCTCCAGTTCGAGTAGGCGACCGCGTACGCGTCCATCGACCCGGTGGTCAGCGACGGCACCTCGCAGACGTGAATGAGGTGCAGTGACGCGCCGAAGCGCGTCGCCAGGGTGTGCGCGTAATCGAGGGCGCGAGCGGAGTTCGCACTGAAGTCCACCGGCACGAGAATGCTCTTGAAGTCGGGGCTCATGACCTGGTCCCTTTCTGGATGACCGTTACTCCCCGTGGGGGCAACCTCCATGCCATCGGAATAGCCCCGAAGGCGGGCCTGGCGGGCTTCTGAGCCGCGACATTTCCAGCCACGCGAGAAATATTCCGCGCTGGCCCGGTCCGTGCATGGACCGAGCCGAGGACTGCAGTTTGCCCGCATTGCCCCCGCCATCCCGCCAGGCCCTAACCCCGTTCTTCGAGCCGTCGTGCGTCGCCGTGGTCGGCACGAGCCGCGAGCGCAACAAGATCGGGTCGGAAGTCCTGCATAACCTGGTGGCCACCGGTTTCACTGGCGCGGTGGTGCCGGTGCATCCTTCTGCCGGCACCATCCAGGGCCTGACCGCCTATCCGCGGGTCGCCGATATCCCCTCGGCAGTGGACCTCGCGGTGATCGTGGTGCCCGCGGCGCAGGTGCCGGCGGCGGTGGACGATTGCCTCGCGAAACATGTGCCCGCGATCTGCATCATCAGCGCCGGCTTCGGCGAATGCGGCGAGGAAGGCCGCGCGGTCGAGCGCGAAATGGTCCGGAAGATTCGCAACGCCGGCAGCCGGCTGATCGGCCCCAACTGCATGGGCCTGTTGAACACCGATGCGCGGTTCGCGTTGAATGCGACGTTCTCGCCGGTGTACCCGCCGGCCGGTGGCGTGGCGATGTCAACGCAAAGCGGCGCCCTCGGCCTGGCGATTCTCGACTATGCGCGCCAGTTGAACATCGGTATCTCGACCTTTGTGTCGGTGGGCAACAAGGCCGACGTCTCGGGCAACGACCTGTTGCTCTATTGGGAAACGGATCCCAGCACGGCCGTGATCCTGCTGTACCTGGAGAGCTTCGGCAACCCGTCGAAGTTCAGCCGCATCGCCCGGCGCATCAGCCGCACGAAGCCGATCGTGGCGCTCAAGTCGGGGCGCTCACCAGTCGGCGCGCGCGCCGCCGCTTCGCATACCGGCGCCCTGGCCTCGAGCGACGACTTCGTCGACGCGCTCTTTCACCAGGCCGGCGTCATCCGCACGAACACGGTCACCGAACTATTCGATGTGGCGACGCTGCTGTCGCGACAACCGCTGCCACTGGGGCGCCGGGTCGCGATCCTGACCAATGCCGGCGGCCCGGGCATCCTGGCTGCCGACGCCTGCCTGGCGCATGGCCTGCTCGCCGCGGAGCTCTCGGCCAAGACCAGAGACGGGCTCAAGAGGATGCTGCCGGCCGCGGCCGCCGTCCACAACCCGGTCGATATGCTCGCCTCGGCTTCGCCGGCCCAATACCGGCAAGCATTGCAGTTGCTGCTGGCCGACCCCAACGTCGACAGCGCCATCGTCATCTTCATCCCGCCCCTGATCACCAGTGCCGATGATGTCGCCGCCGCGATTGCCGGCGCGGCGGCGGATTCGGGCAAGCCCGTGTCCGGCGTGTTCATGCGCAGCCATGCGGCGCCCGATTCGCTGGCGGCGGTACCGTGCTACGCCTTCCCGGAACCGGCGGCCATTGCGCTGTCGCGTGTCGCCAGCTACGGCGAGTGGCGGCGGCAGCCCCCGAGCGAGGCACCGGCGTTTCACGACATCCAGGAAGGGCTGGCGCGCGCGGTCACCGACACGGCCGTGCGGCGCGGTGGTGGCTGGCTGTCGGCAGTCGAGGCCAACGCGCTCGTTTCAGCGGCCGGCATCACGATGCCGCGGTCCCTGCTCGTCACCTCGGTCGACGAGGCGGTCGATGCGGCGGTCTCGGTCGGGCTGCCGGTGGCACTGAAGGCGGTAGGCGCGTCCTTGCTCCACAAGACCGAGCACCGGGCCCTGCGGCTCAATCTCGAGTCCAGGCTGGCGGTCCGCAAGGCCGCCGCCGAACTGACCGAGGCGCTCGGTGACCGCATGGAGGGGCTGCTGGTGCAGCCCATGGTGAACGGCGGCGCCGAGATGATGATCGGCGCGATCAACGATCCCGTCTTCGGCCACGTCGTGGTGTGCGGCAGCGGCGGCGTGCTCGTCGATCTGCTCGCCGACTCGGCGTGCCGGCTGCACCCGGTGACCGACCGCGATGCGCGCGAGATGGTCGAGTCCCTGAAGGGCGTGCGCCTGCTGCGCGGGTTCCGCGGCGCCGAGCCCGCGGACGAACCGGCGTTCCGGGATGCCATCCTGCGCATCTCGGCGCTGGTCGGCCTGTGCCCCGAGATCGAGGAACTGGATCTCAACCCGGTGAAGGTGTTGCCTGGGGGCGTGTCGGCGATCGACGTGCGCGTCCGGATCGCAGTTCGCGGCTAGTCCTTCGCGGTCGCGACGAGCGCGTCGGGCGCGATGAAGTCGCGTTCGTGTGCGCGCACCGCGAGCACCGGACATGGTGCCGTGCGCACGATCCGCTCGGCGGCGCTGCCCAGCAACAACTGCTTCACCGCACCGCGGCCGTGTGTGCCGACCACGATCAGGTCAATGGCGTTGGCGCGGGCGTACTCGGTGACGCCGCCGGGCACGTTGAAGGCGGTCTGCACGACCTCAACCACCTTGAGCGTCTGGCGATCGTCCTCGGTAATCGACGCCTCGAGGTCGCGCCGCGCGGCCGTCTCGAGGTCCCGCTGCAGGTCCGGGATGGCAAAGCCCACCTCGGGGCTGTACCGCATCATCACGTCCTCCACTACGTGCAGGACGTGGAGGGTGGCGCTGTAGGAGCGGGCGAGGTCACGGCCGTACGCCATGGCGACGGCCGATGGCTCGCCGAAGTCGGTGGCCACGAGAATGTTCTTCAGCACAACCATTGGAAGCCTCATCAAATCGCGCGGCGGATGCGCCGGCAACCACGAGATGAGCACAATACGTGCCATCCGGCGGCTCCCGCCATGGCCCGATTATTGAAACGCGAGTCCGCATGAACGCGATCGCCGGCACGTTCAATCGGATTATCGGGTTTGATTCCCCCCTGCCGGTCCGAACGGCGCGAGAGATTCTGAGGACGGCCGTGAAAAAACTCCCACTCCACGTGCTGGTCGTCGACGATGAACCGCTGATCCGCTGGTCGGTCACCGAGACCCTGGCCGACCTTGGCCTTGATGTGGAGCAGGCCGATTGCGCCGCCGCGGCCTTACAGGCCATAACCACCACGGCCCTGCCGTTTGATGTGATCGTGCTGGACCTGCGGTTGCCGGACATGCGCGACCTGTCGCTGCTGGCCACCATCCGCCAATTGCTGCCCGAAACGCCGGTGGTCCTGATGACCGCGTTCGGCACGCCGGAGGTCGTGTCAAACGCCCGCCGGTTGGGCGTGCGCGCGGTCCTGAACAAGCCATTTGAACTGAGCGAGTTGAGCCGCGTCGTGGTGGCGACGTTGACCCCGGCGCGTTGATAGGTGGCGCCAACTTGGGCCATACTGGCGGCTTCGTGCAGCCCATTCCAGCCGGCGAAGCATCCCGTGTCTCCGACCGTCCGGGGCCGCGCACGGCCCTGGTGATAGACGACGAGGCCTTGATCCGCTGGTCGGTCAGCGAGACCCTCAGCGACCTGGGTTTCGTCGTCGCCCAGGCGGCCGACGGCGCCGGTGCGCTTCGCGCCATCGGCGACGCCGGGACGGCCTTTGACGTCGTGGTGCTCGACCTGAGGCTGCCGGATGTCAACGACCTGTCGTTGCTCGGCCGCGTGCGCGAGCGGCTGCCGCTGTCAACGGTGGTGTTGATGACGGCGTTTGGCAGCGCCGAGATCGTCGCCGCGGCCCTCGAGCTTGGCGTGATCGGCGTCCTCAACAAACCCTTCGAGCTCACCGAGCTCGCCCAGCTGCTCGGCCTGACCGGCACGCCCCGTCCATCCTGATGCCACGCGCCACCGTCCTGATCGTCGACGACGAACAACTGATTCGATGGTCGCTGGCCAGCCGTCTGAAAGACGAGGGCTACCGCACCCTCGAGGCCGCCACCGCCGCCGAAGCGTTGTCGCAATTCCGAGAGCGCGTCGACCTGGTGCTGCTCGACATCGGCCTGCCCGACGCGAGCGGGTTGTCGGTGCTCAAGCAGATCAAGGAATCGGATCCCGACACGCTCGTCATCATGCTGACCGGGCAGACCGGCGTGCAGACCGCGGTCGAGGCGATGAAGGCCGGCGCCTTTCACTACGCCAACAAGCCGTTCGATCTCGACGAAGTCGTGCTGCTGGTCGAGAAGGCACTCGAGACCACGCACCTGCGGCGCGAGGTCCGCACGCTGCGGGCGCGCCAGGCTCAGCCCTACGGCCCCGGCAGCATTGTCGGCGAGAGCGCGCCGATCGTCGCCGTGCGGTCGATGCTCGAGAAGATTGGCGTCAGCCCCGCGTCGACGGTGCTGCTGACCGGTGAGAGCGGCACGGGCAAGGACCTGGCCGCCAAGGTCATTCACTACAGCAGCAACCGCGCGGCGCGGCCGTTCATGAACATCACCTGCTCGGCGCTGCCCGAAACGCTGCTCGAAAGCGAAATCTTCGGGCACGAGCGCGGCGCCTTCACGGGTGCCACCGAGCGGCGGGCCGGCTGCTTCGAGCTGGCCGATCACGGCACGCTGTTCCTCGATGAAA
>SXGQ01524806.1_pt1 | contig 13214 bp, 8 predicted proteins | sample 3178371 | NCBI WGS metagenome assembly SXGQ01 (sample SAMN11356859, study PRJNA531348) | freshwater metagenome | isolation source: freshwater sample F1-20 | place: China: Fuxian Lake, Yuxi | collected 2017-12-25
CAAGGAAAGGCACTGGCTTATCCACCCGTGATTGGCTTTCACTTCGCGCTGATCACGCCTTTGCACGCGATGCTGTTTTTGAATCCATCGACCTTGAACGGGATTTCCGCAGCGAACGAATTGATCAAATGGGTTTGTTTGAAGTCTCATCAAAGGCGAATAACAGGCACGAATACCTTCTCCGCCCCGATCTTGGCAGGCAATTGAACCCCACAGATCGCAATCGCATCCAGCAACAATGCCCCTTTCAACCCGGCCTGCAGATCATACTGGGGGATGGCCTGTCGGCTGCAGCGCTGAAACAACAGGGCCCACCACTTCTTGACTCAATCTGGGAGCTTGCCCGCAAACAAGGCTGGAATCTGGGTAGGCCTTTCCTTGTTCATCAGTCGCGAGTGGGAATTCTCAATGAGATTGGAAATCTGCTCGAGCCGGAAATCGCCATTCTACTCATAGGTGAACGCCCCGGTTTGACAACCGCGAACAGTCTATCCGCATACCTGGCCTACAAGCCAAATCTTGGACAGGATGATGCAAACCGCAATTTGATTTCCAACATTCATGGGAACGGAGTTGCAATCAAGGATGCCAGTGTTCGGATCATGGCCCTGGCGGATTCGATGAAAAATGCAAAAACTGGCGGGGTCACCATCAAGGAAACCCTAGCCCTTGGTGTACGAAACTAATCCCCCTTTGCATGGTTGCCCTGAAGGTCAAAAGAATCTTGTTTTTTGATGACGATGCATTTTTAGTTTGCTAGTCTAAAGATGTCGTGAATGAGACTGGAATATAATTTTTATCGAAAGCCATCATGTCAAAATATTCAGCATTGGTGTTGGTAGTATTAGGGGCCACATTCTGGGTTTCAACTGGTAATGCGCAGGAAAAATCCCAGAATGAAAAGTCATATTATCCCCTTAATGCTGGAAACAAATGGACCTACCAGATTGAATCAGACAACATTCCCAAAGGCAGCGCCAAGCTGGTCAACCAGATTGCAAAGATAGAGAAAATCGATAATGTCTCGCTGGCTCGGCTTGAAACAACCGCCAAGGAGAGGATTGCAGCAACCGAGCATTTAAGCGTGAATGAAAAAGGAATATTCCGCCACAGATATAATGGCGTGGAGATCACCCCGCCCATCTGCCTGCTTAAATTCCCGATCAAGAAGAATGATTCCTGGAAGACCGAATCGGTCACGGGCAAGGAAAAGGTCAAGATGGCTTGCAAGTCGGATGAAGAGGAAATTGAGGTGCCTGCCGGGAAATTCAAGACGGTGAAAGTGGTGCTAGATGCGGAAGTGGTTGATGCTGGAATCATTGTCAGCACCACCTATTGGTTCGCCTCACGGACCGGCATAGTCAAGCAGCATGTGAACATCAACGGCATGCAGTTTTCCATACTGCTAGAAAAATTTGAGGAAGGCAAGTAAGTTAGAAGCTTGCACTTCCTAACCCTGCTTTTTTCCCAGCGTTCTCAATGCCCTACGAATTATATAAGCTGTCTCCTTCGTGGGAAATTTTTTGTCCCAGATCTTACAGACATCCAGAACCCAATCGGGTTTGGTTTTGCTCGCATCATTAAGCCAGTTGCCCACCGAATTTCGCACATATATCGAATCATCTGAGCACAATGGCTGAAGCAGGGGTAATCCAAGTTGGGGATTTTCTTTCAACGCCTGTATATGATTGCACCAAACCCCCCTGGGCCTGGTGATCTCACTGGCAAAACGCCTGATATTCGGGTCCTTGTGCAAACTGAAACCCTGTAGCAATCGCAATGATTCATCCAGTTGCGGCACGATTCTTGGCCTGATTGCAATCCAGGCTGCTTCCCTTACACTCATGTTCCTATCAGCAGCAAACTCCTTGATTAACTTTAGACACTCCTCAAGTGAAAGCCCGCTTCGACTGCCAATCATGAAGCAAGCCCAGGAGCGAACAATATCAGAGCGATGTTCCATAAGCCTTCCAAGCGCATGCTTGAATTTTGACTTGGAGGAAAAGCCCTGTGCCAGCACCTTGCCTATCACATCCATCTTCTTGGGTGCGGTTTTGATTTTCAACAGGCTGAATGATTCTTCCAAGGGCTGCAGCAGGAATCCCCATTCTTCTTTCTCAAAAACATTCCGCGCCAATGACTCTTGATCCACCACCAGCCATTCAGCTAGATTCACAGTTTCAATGACCCCAAGGTCAAGCAAGGAGCGAACCTCGCCCGGCACCCCGGAAGTCGTGATTGAACCCTTTCGTTTCAATAGTTGTTCTGGAATCCGCAATTCAAATAGATCTCTTTGAATGTTTACTTCACCCTGACGGTGATGCCGCTTGGCATCTCCACACTTCGGTGAATCCTGTGGGTTTGTGTGGAAAAATCTGATTCGAGAGCGCTGTAGATGTCGCAGAATTTTTGCGGATTACGATCAACAAGTGGGAACCAAGTGGAATGAACCTGCACCATCAGTTTATGGCCCGGCCTGAATGTGTGACAAATATCAGGCATGGTAAAACTCACCTTGGTGGGCTTGTTGGGCTCGAAGGGTTCGGGCTTGGAAAAGCTGTTGCGAAACTTGCCACGGAAAGGCTCGCCCCTGATTAACATCTGATAGTTGCCCATGCGAACCCCGGCGGGATTTGGCTCATAATCCGGATAATCATTCGGAAAAACATCGATCACCTTCACCACCCAATCAGCATCAGTGCCCGTGGTGCTGACCCATAAATCTACTTTCACAGGCCCGGCAAGGGTGAGATCATCCTTTAGTTCAGAGGTTTGATAAACTAGCACATCCGGCCTTCGGGCGGCATGACGCTGGTCCGCGACCATGTATTCATAATCCATCTTGGTGGTGATGCGTTCCATGTAGGGAACTGGCTTGGAAGGATCAGAAATATAGGAATCAAAAGCATCATTTGCGGGAGTTGAGGACGCAAGGCCACCCTTATCCTGGAAATGAAAAGTCAACGGCTTGGAATCTTTCGGAGGCCAGGCGTCATACTTGCGCCATACATTGGTGCCCGTCTCAAACACATGGGCCTCGGGTTGCTTGCGCGAGGGTATATCCTTGAGATGAAACTCAAAGAAGGGGAACTCTATATGTTCCCTGAAATATTCAGCGGTTTTGGAATTGAAGCGGGCGTTACCAAGGGAATCACCCGGTCCCCGCGACCAACCACCATGATCCCAAGGTCCCATCACAAGGGTATTATCACATCCCGGGCTTTGCCTCTCCGTGGAAGCGTAACACTCAAGCGCGCCAAAAAGGTTTTCCGCGTCAAACCAGCCGCCCACCGTCATCACAGCGGGCTTGATGTTTTTAAGATGGGGCCTGAGGTTCATGGATTGCCACATGTCATCGTATGTGCCCCGATTCATCATTTCTTTCCAGAAGGATATGCCCCCCTTTAGAAATTTCTTATCCGCATTGGCAAGCGGGCCCATGTCGAGAAAAAACTGGTAACCATCGGGTGTTTCGTGATCGTGTGAAACCCTTGCGCCTTTGCGGGTGGGCTCGGGACGCTCCTTGCCGAAACCCGACATGAAGTTGAATGCATGAGGCAAAAACAAACAACCATTGTGGTGAAAATCATCGCCCACGAACCAATCAATGACAGGCGCCTGGGGACTGCAGGCTTTCAATGCAGGATGCGCGTCGATCATGCCCGCGGCAGTGTTAAATCCAGGGTAGGAAATACCTGACTGACCAACCCTGCCGTTATGACCCTTGACATTTTTCAATAGCCACTCGATGGAGTCGAAAGTATCCGTGCTTTCATCAAAATCCTTGGGGCCTTTTTTGGGATTATGCGGCCTGACATTCTGGAATACACCCTCCGACATCCAGCGCCCACGCACATCCTGATAAACAAATATATAACCGGCTTTCTGAAAAAAGGATGAAGGCCCAAGTCTTTCGCGATAATTATCAATCCCATACGGCGCGACACTGTAGGGCGTGCGATTAAGCATGATGGGATAGGTTTTTGAATCATCCTTCGGCACATAAACCGAAGTGAAAATTTTAATCCCATCACGCATCGGGATCTGATATTCATACTTTGTGTAATTTGCCTTAACATGTTCGCGAAGTTGTTTAGCCTCATCCACCGCGGAAGAAGGGTTAGTTTGGCCTGCACAACTCCACATCAAAAGAATCAATAAAGGGTTCATTGCAACTCTTTCATCAGGGTTGGGAAACATAATCAGCTTTGATTAATCTTCTTGTATCAAAGAAAAACATCAAGCTAAAACCAATATTTTAACGGGAGTTGAAACAATGGAACCATCAAGAGATGGATCAGACTTGGACATCATCATTACGCACGCGGGGGGTGAATACCAGGCTGGTATCCTCCACACGGATGAAAGCGCGGAAATTTTCAGGAAGTTCCAACACCCCGGGGGATGTCTTTTCGATGATCACCGCGATTCCAAAACCCAATCCCACTGAAAAGTTTACATTTGGCACCCTACTATCCATCAGCTTGGCAAGCACATGTTTTTGCGTCTTCAGATCGGGCCCTTCAAAAAATTCGGGCTTGAACTCGATCGATTCCGCGGGCTTCATCAGCAATGCATTCTTTGTAGCCTCCGAATGGCGGTATATCACCATCCTGCAAGTGAAGTGAGGTTTGAAATATTGTTCGAAATGTTCCCTGGAAGAACCTCCCGCCATCGCTTCGATGGTGAATGTATAATGCCCCGCTCTGAAATTTCGTATCTCCTGGGAAAGAAATGCCTTGTCACCTTGCGCGATCTTTGCCTTCCTACCCGTAGCCGGCATGATACCAACCACCGCATGACTTTTGCGTTTGCTTGGATCTTTACCCGAGATGGACTGCTGCAACGCGGCCCCAATATCAAAGCCCTTGCCAGTATCACCCAGGGGGAATGCCTGCCAACCTTTCAAGCGCTTGCCACTACCCGCAAGGTGCAAAGGCACTGGCTCCAAGGTGGACTGCTGCGATTTTTTCAAGGTGTCTGAAAAACTGGTGTTCAACAGCAATGCGTCACTGAACTCGGGAACAAAGGCGAGGTCCCCTGTGGGTTTGGTGCGTAGCATCGTGGCGGGTTTTTCGCCTAGGATTGCGTCAAGTGGTTCGCCATTGCTGATATGAACATTTCTTCCCGTGTTTGCAATATTTGGATAAATTGCATCATGGGGAATCCCCAGCAGGTGAAAAATCGTTGCGGTAAGATCCTGTGGTTCATGCTTGCCAGTTTTAGGATGCGCGCCATCCTTGTCGCTCGAGCCATAAACCTGGGCAGTCCGGATTCCCGCACCTGCCAAAACATAACTAAAAACATGGCCCCAATGATCCCTGCCTGCAGCGGCATTGATGCGAGGCGTCCTGCCAAATTCTCCAATCGCAACCACCAATGTCTCAGCCAGCAACCCGCGCTCCGAAAGATCCTCGATAAGTGCTGTCAATGAAACATCAAGCTGCGGGCAAAGCACATCCTGCACACGGTCGAAGTTTTGTGCATGCGTATCCCAAAGGGGATTATCAACCGCGCTATCGCCTCCCTCGCGTGGCCAGTTGACATGCACCAATCTTGAACCTGCCTCGATCAGCCTTCTGGCAAGGAGAACACTCTGCCCCCATTTCCCCTTGCCATAGCGTTCGCGGGTCTTTTTAGATTCCTTGGAAATATCAAACGCATCCAGAGCCTTGCCGCCTTTCAACAAGCCAAAGGCATTTTGAACATGGCTTTCGTAATCCTTCATAACGCCTTGTTTTTCAATCTTGTTGAAATGCCTTTCCACCTGAGAAAGCAAAGATTCCCTCTGGTTCAACCTCAGGGGCGGAACATCGGCAGGCAAAGTGAAACCTTCCATCTTGAATTGGTCACCGCTGGGGTCACAGACAACCCTTTCAGGTTCCCAGCGTTTGCCCATCCATCCAGCGGTCTGCCCCGCTGGTTGCACATTATCATTTAGACGCATAACATCGGGCAGCCATACTGAGGAATACGCGGGTAGTTTTTCACTGGGCTTCAACAGCTTTACAACGGAACCAAGATAGGGCCAATCAGTCGGTGCGATCTGCCTCGATTGGGTTCCGGCATATTTGTTGCCTGTTAGCACCCAGTAACCACTTGCATCATGCAAATCACTGTAGGTGCTTATGGAACGAACAATCGCAAGCTTGTCACAAATCGTTGAAATGCGTGGCAACAATTCACAAATTTGGATTCCAGGAACATTGGTATTGATGGGTTTGAACTCACCCCGGATATCAACAGGGGCGTCGGGTTTGGGGTCAAAAGTCTCATGCTGGGGCGGACCGCCCTGCAGCCAGAGAAATATGACATTTTTCGCCTTGCCAAAAGTATTGCCGCGAAGCGGATTACTCGAGGCCTTTAATTGGGCATCAAGCAACATGGGAAGGGAAATACCCATGGCTCCTAGGCCGCCCACACGAAGTAGTTCCCTTCGATTCAGACTATTTTGGTTTTCGAAGATATTGAACATGAAGGCATGACCCCCGGCAGGTTTATACCTTATAATTTAACTTTGAACATCCTTTTTAGCAAGAAAGGAATGGTCATTTCCCGCTGGAGAAATCAGGTGGCAAAGAAAGTGACCAGACCTCATTACACAGTGGGGGTATCATGCCCCCTGCAATCCAAAGCTTATCCTTGAAAACAAAAGCTGAGTGTTCATGCCTTTCCTTCCAACTGGATTTGGAATCGAACCTTGTCCAGTTTTTGCCATCCTTGGTCACCCAGGAATCAGCCCAGTTTTTTGAGGGCTTATTCGACCACCCGCCCATCACCCAAATATGATCCCTGTAAACAACCGAGGAAAACCAAAGCCTTTCGCTCCATGGCGCATTTTCTATTTCACGCACCCAGTTCACTCCATCTTTGGATGACCATACATCGTTGTAGGCGAAGTATTCCGGAACATAATTCCCACCACCAAAAACATAGATTTTATCATTGAGAACAGCGGCTTGGTGATAGGCCCTGGGTGCCCATGGGGCGTTGTTGGTTTCAAGCTTCCAATCCCTGCCATCTGTCGATGACCATACATCATTCTTAAGGCTGTTCTTATCACCAAAGTAATAGTTTTCAGTTCCTCCCAGAATCCAAAGCTTTCCTTTGAACTCGACAATCGCGGACGCCAACCTTGGCGACCATTGCGCCTTGGAAGTAATCTGCTTCCAATCAGTTCCATCGGAAGATGCCCAGACTTGATTGCTTGCGGAATGTCCGGGCAGCCTGCCGTTATGCCAGCCTCCCATCATCCACATCTGGTCCTTGAAAGAAATGGACATTGGCAGATCAGTATGAAGGATGGGGATTTCTTTTTTGACAAGGTTCCAAGTCCTGCCATCCTCAGATGACCACAAATCCCTGGGGGGTGCCTCCTTGGAATTGAACCACCCGCCCAGAATCCAAAGTTTATTCTGGTGAACAAATTCGCCCTGGGAATCACGGGCCTGCCAGGCAGCGCTCTTGGTTTCCAACACCCAATCAGGCCCTTGGATGGCCTTTATAGGTTGCGATGGCTGTTTTTCCTGGGCAACCAATATGGAAAAAGGAAGTAATATGATTACAAACAAAAGTCTTGGAAGAAAAGAGGGCATGGGTGGGAACTCCTATGAAGACCAAAGCTAAGCGAAAAAAGGAAACTATGCAATTAGAAATGAATAATGAAAGCCCATGGACTGCGCTCCATGGGCCTATTATGAATTCTCAAATTTCAATTAAATTAAAAATCAGGGATGACTTTGGCATCTGCTGGAAGAAGCAGCAAGGCCCAAATGTTCATTGATGTGTTTTTTGTAAGCTTACGGGAACTGCCATCCGCCAAGAAAATATTCATCACCTGATGCGGGGTTTGTGCGCGCCAGCGATGGCAACAATCCTGGTTATCCGGGAAGGAATCGGAAGAGCCCGCGAAAGGTTGCACCTGGAACATCATGGTGTTAGGTATGCCATTTGGCCCATCATAATCACCCTTGGGAATTTCCATCACCTGCTCGGGAACCACAATTCGACCACCTTCTGAAATTCCAAGATTATGACGATTGGCGGCATAGAAGGCGACACGGCTCCTACCATCACAGAGTGCGAAACCCTCGGCTGCTAGAATGGTGTTCGATAACCCATCGGAAATAGTGGAAAGCTCCACAGGGGGTGAAAAGAAACCGAGATTGTTCTTGCTCCAAAGCCCGAAAGGAGTGGCACCATCACCCTGGGAAAAACCCAAGGCATTCCAATTGGCAAGATAATTGGTGGTCGACCAACCCTCGGAAGAAAGAGAATTAATTGGAAGACTTGCATCAGATGGGCAGCGAAGAAGGGATATGGTCTTTGAATGAAACTTGGGATTCCAGATCCCCACTGAAGAAACCGCGGTAATATTCTGCACCGCACATGGAGGGTCCCATTGCTTGGTACCGGGATCAAGCACCATCATTTTTTGCGGGATTCCAGGAACGGTTTTTTCAGTGTAATGCGCCGGCACCCAGGTGGATTTGCCACATGGGTTTGAGGTGATCGACGAGGAACCATTGCCCTTGTTTGCGGAAATATCCTCGGCAATCTGCTTGTAAAGATTGTCCTGTTCCAAGTAAGGCAAAAGATGGACGACCCAACTACCAAACACCCCGGTATTTTGAACATTGGTACCGCCTGTGGCAGGATCAAGTGTGGGAAATGTGCCATGGTAGCTTGGCAACTTGCTGTTAACAGTATTGAAGTTTGCCATCGCCAGTGAAATTTGCCTGCCATTGGACATACATTGTGTAAGTGCGGCGGATTCCCTGACTTTTTGGACGGCGGGAAGCAACAAGCCGATCAAAATACCAATGATGGCAATGACAACCAAAAGTTCAATAAGAGTGAAAGCATTTTGCCGTTTGGTTTTGTTGGCTAAGGTGGAAATCATGGTTGATTATCCGCATTTGTCAAGGTACATAATAATTTTCAATTATAACCTAAAATCAGATTGATAAGCTTATGGGCATTAAAATAAAAATAAAAAAAGCCGCCATGCGATGTCACGCATGACGGCTTCGGATTAAACGGATCAACTTTACTTCGCAGCAATCGGCTTGATCTGCAGGTTTCTGAACCTTACAGGGTCGCTATGGCCGGCAAAGCCAAAATGACCTTCCTTAAGATCCTTGCCAGGATGTGGGCTCTTTGCCATGTACTCGGTGATCTTCGAAAGATCGGTATCAAGGATGATGTTGCCGTTGAGTTCCACCTTGATGGTTGAACCCTTGACAGTCACCTCCTGGTAATTCCAAGTATTGGGGGCCCTGAGATAACCACGATGAGCGGGCGCCATGCCGTAAGAACTGCCATGATACTGGCGGGGATCAAGCTTCGCATAGCGGGCGTCTTCGCTATCTAGGACCTGGAGTTCGGTCATGCCGATGTAAGCGGCATCCTTATTGCCACCTGGGTAGCGGATGGCAAGGCCGTTATTGCCACCTGGGGGCACCATGAATTCGAGTCGAACAACGAAGTCACTGTATTTCTTATCAGTGTAAAGAACACCACCCTTGCCTTTTTTGCATTGGATGGAATCATCAACAACTTCATAGTTGTCAACTGAGCCGGTCCAACCCTTGAGAGTTTTACCATCGAATATGGACTCGAACCCCGAGTTGGCTTTGCTAGCAAGGTGCTTGTTGGCCTCTTCAGGGGAAAGTTCCTTGATGAAAATATTCTTCCAGCGAATTTCGCTACCATGGGTTTGCAATTGGATAGCACCCTTTTGAAGAAGAGGCATCTTGCGATCAAAATAATTCTCAAGGATTGCATTATCCACAACGAGCTTATCGTTGAGGTAAACCGTGGTACGGGCGCCAACCTGGATAATGCGGAATTTATTCCATTCGCCAAAAGGTTTGTCTGCAAGGACAAGAGGATCTTTTCCGGGCGCACCTGCGGAGTTATTCCAAAGCCCGCCTGAACCCTTGTCTGCCCCGATCTTGAATTTATCCTTGTCAGTGTAATCCCAGATCTGAACCTGGGGAGTGTACTTCAGGTAGATGCCACTGTCGCCCTTGGGAAGCATCTTGTACTCAAGGTGAAGCTCGTAATCGGCGAATTCTTTCTCGGTGGTTAGATAAAGGCCCTTGCCATCATTGACGATTTCATTTCCTTCAACCTTCCAATGGGCAAGGATGTCCTTCATGTTGGCTTCCTTGATTTTTGCCTGTTCAGCAGGAGGAAGAGCCTTGAACTTACGGGGGTCAGAAGTGCCAAAGCCCCACCAATTACTGAAATCTTTTCCATTAAAGAGATTGACAAACCCAGCAGGCGGAGTGGAGGAACTTGCAGATGCAGTTTTTTTAGGTTCATCCTTGGGAGTTTCTTTTTTAGGATCTGCCTTGGCAACTTCCTTCTTTGGTTCAGACTTCGGGGTTTCCTTTTTTACCTCGGTCTTTGGAGCTTCTTTTTTGGGCTCAGGCTTCACTTCAGGCTTGGGTGTTTCCTTCTTGGGTTCAGGCTTGGGTGTTTCTTTCTTGGGCTCAGGCTTCACTTCAGGCTTGGGTGTTTCCTTCTTGGGTTCAGGCTTCCCTTCGGGCTTGGGTGTTTCCTTCTTAGGTTCAGGCTTTACTTCAGGCTTGGGTGTTTCCTTCTTGGGTTCCTGGGTTTTTACAGGAGTTGTCTTTGCTGGCTCAACGCAGGGGGTTTCGCATTCCTTGGCTTTTCGCTTTGAAAATAAATTACCTAAAAAACCTCCCTCACGGGCAGAGGCCTCTGGCAAACCATTGGCTAAAAAAAAGCCAAAAGGGATAGCTGCAAAAAAAGCAGCAGCAAGATACTTACGCATGAAAATAACCTCAATTGAAAAAATAACTGGTGGGAAAATTCCACTTACAAGTAATCCAAGTTAAAGCAGGCCAAATGTCAATTCCAGCAAAAACTGGCAATCTGCATTGAATTTGATGATAATGCACCTGAATAAACCTAGCCTCTGACTTTTTCCAGATTCTTCTATCCTTTATTAAAATCAGAGGGAGTTCACTTTTTTTGCCACCCCGGTGAACTGCCCCTAACAATTTACAATTAAACCTAAGTCTATTCATCATTATGATTTAAAATAGTTAATCCTACTTTTCCATACCCGGTTATTTAGATGAGTTCATCCAATATTTCATTGGAAGATATCGACCTGATTCCTAATCTAATCTTTGGATCTTATGCGTAGCCATTTTCAGGAGAACAGGCATGTTAAAGCACCGTTTGATGACCCCAGGACCAACCCCAGTCCCAGAAGAAACCCTCTTGGAGCTTGCCAAGCCCGTTACCTTTCATCGCTCAAGCCAGTTTCGAGCGGTCCTTGCAGAAGTCCTCGAAGATTTAAAATATGTCTACTGCACCAAAAATCTGGTTCTACCCCTGACCTGCTCAGGCACAGGCGCCATGGAAGCAGCCATCTGTAACACTGCAGCTCCAGGAACCAAGGCCATCTGCCTTATTTCTGGTCGTTGGGGAGAACGCTGGCGGAACATCAGCAAGGCCTTTGGTGTCACCCCGATTGAAATAACCGTGCCTCATGGCAAATCTGTTTCGCCCGCCCAGCTTGAAGCGGCGCTCAAGGAACATCCGGATGCCCAGATTGTATGCGCCACCCTCAGCGAAACCGCCACAGGCGCTCGAAACGACATCAAAGCTTTTGGCGCGATACTCAAGGACAAGCCACAAATCTTGATCGTCGATGCAATCAGCGGTCTAGGCGTGATGGAATGCAGAACGGATGATTGGGGTGTGGACATTTGCGTAACCGGCTCACAAAAAGCACTGATGCTTCCCGCCGGTCTTGCTTTTGTCTCTGTCTCTGACAAGGCATGGAAAAAGATCGATGCCAACACCCAGCAAAAAAATTTTTATTTCGATTTGAAGAAATATCGTGACAACTTGAAAAACAACGATACCCCGTTTACCCCCGCAAACACCCTTATCAAGGCTCTCAAGCACAGCTTGAAGATGCTGAGAGCGGAGGGGATTGAAAACACCTGGGCGCGCCATGCCCGAATGGCCAAGGCATGCAGGGCCGGCCTTAGCGCAATGAACCTGAAGCTGCTTGCTGAAGACCCAGCGGACGGCCTCACGGTCGCCTGGGTTCCCGAGGGAATCGATGGCACTGAAATTCTGGGCAAGCTTGAAAAAGGCTATGGAGTAAGGGTGGCAGGTGGCCAGGATACCTTGAAGGGAAAAATCATCCGGGTGGCGCACATGGGTTACATGGATATGTTTGATGTGCTTGCCGCGGTAAGCGCCATCGAAATGGTGCTGGTGGAAATGGGCCACAAACTGGAACCCGGCGCGGGCATCGCAGCGGCGCAAAAATCACTCACCTCGGGAGTCAAGGCGAAGGCCTAGGAACTGGAGATTTGTCATGCCAAGGGTATTGATCAGCGACAAGATGGAACTTCCCGGCTTGGAAATCCTGCGAAACGCAGGCATAGAGCTGGATGAGAGGCCAGGATTGAAAGGCGAGGAACTAAAAGCCGCGCTTCGCATGGCTGATGGTGTCGTGGTGCGTAGCGGCACCCGTATCACCGCCGACCTTATCGAAAACCCAGGCAAGCTCAAGGCTATTGTCCGAGGCGGGGTCGGGGTTGATAACATTGATGTGGCGGCGGCGACCCGCAAGGGCATTGTCGTCATGAATACCCCTGATGCCAATACTTTCAGCACCGCGGAACACACCATCAGCTTGTTGATGTCGATGGCAAGGCATATTCCCGCGGCCGATGCAAGCATGCGTGCAGGAAAATGGGAGAAGAGCAAGTTTCTTGGATGCCAACTTACCGGCAAAACCCTGGGTGTGCTAGGTCTTGGAAGAATAGGCCGTGAAGTCGCGCGCAGGGCCGCAAACGGACTAGACATGAAAGTTGTGGGATACGACCCCGTGCTGGCCCCAACCGCCGCCACCCAGCTTGGCATTGAAACATTCGCATCCGTTGACGAGATCCTGCCCAGGTGTGATTTCATCACCGTGCACACGCCGCTTACCGAGCAAACCAAGGATATGATCGGGGCAAAGCAGATCGCGCTTTTACCCAAGGGTGCCCGGGTGATCAACTGCGCGCGCGGGGGCATCATCAACGAGCAGGCTGTGATCGATGGCATAAATTCAGGCCATCTTGCAGGCGCAGCATTCGATGTGTTTGTCGAGGAACCCATCACCGCCAGTCATGCGTTTTTAAAGATGCCCAATGTAGTTATAAGCCCGC
>SXGQ01527309.1_pt1 | contig 13211 bp, 14 predicted proteins | sample 3178371 | NCBI WGS metagenome assembly SXGQ01 (sample SAMN11356859, study PRJNA531348) | freshwater metagenome | isolation source: freshwater sample F1-20 | place: China: Fuxian Lake, Yuxi | collected 2017-12-25
ACCCAGCACATCGGCGCCTACTCCGTCGCCTATCAGGGCGAGAAGCCCGAGTACAAGGGAAAGACCGTCACCTTCCTCGACACCCCCGGCCACGCGGCCTTCGCCAAGATGCGCGAACGCGGCGCCTCGGTGACCGACGTCGCCGTGCTCGTCGTGGCGGCGGACGACGGCTTCATGCCGCAGACCGAGGAAGCCCTCAAGTTCGCCCAGAAGCACGCCAGCGCCATCGTGGCGGCGATCAACAAGGTCGACGCCAAGGGCGCGAACATCGACCGCGTGAAGCAGCAGATGCAGCAGCGCAACCTCACCCCGGAGGACTGGGGCGGCGAGACCATCACCAGCCCCGTGTCGGCGCTCAAAGGCACCGGCATGACCGAGCTCCTCGAGTCCATCCTCCTCCAGGCCGAAGTCCTCGACCTCAAGGCCAACGCGAAGTGCCCCGCCCAAGGCGTCGTCATCGAATCGCAGATGGAGACCGGCCGCGGTCCGACCGCCACCGTCATCGTCCAGAAAGGCACGCTCAAGCCCGGCGACTCGTTCGTCTGCGGCGAGACCTGGTGCAAGGTGCGCGCGCTCATGGATGAGCGCGGCAACCGCATGCCCTCCGCCGCTCCCGGCGCTCCGGCGCTCGTCCTGGGCTGGGACGCCGTCCCCGCCCCCGGCACCAAGTTCAAGACCGTCAAGAACGACCGCGAGGCCCGCGAGATCGCCGAAGAGGCCGCCCTCGCCGCGCGCAAGGCCGCCGAAGCCGCGCAGCAGGCGCCGAACACCGGGGCCCGCCCCGGCATGTCGGACCTGGAGCGCCTCATGGCCGCCCTCGCCCAGGACAAGGAGAAGATCCTCCGCGTCCTGCTCAAGGCCGACGTCAACGGCACGCTCGAAGCCCTCGAAGGCTGCCTCCGCGACATCAAGTCGGCCAAGGTCCGCCTCGAGGTCGTCGGCGGTTCCGTCGGTCCCGTGACCCAAGGCGACGTCGCCCTCGCCGAGGCCTCCAAGGCCCTCATCGTCGCCTTCGACACCAAGCTCGAGAACGGCGTCCAGCCGCAGCTCAAGCGCACGGGCGTCCGCCTCATCACCCATGACATCATCTACGAGCTGATCACGCTCGTGAAGGACGCCATGACCGAGCTCCTCGACCCCGAGGTCCGCGAGAACAAGCTCGGCGCCGCCGAAGTGCGCGCCGTCTTCCCGCTCGGCAAGGAGCACAAGGTCGCGGGCTGCATGGTCACCGAAGGCCTCATCCGCCGCGCCGCCAAGGCGCGCGTGGTCCGCGGCGGCAAGATCATCCACAACGGCCCGGTCGAGACGCTGCGCCGCTTCAAGGACGACGCCTCCGAGGTCAAGGCCGGCTTCGAGTGCGGCATCAAGCTCGGCGGCTACGACGAGTACCAGCCCGGCGACATCATCGAAGCCGTCGAGATGGTGCAGACGCGCCCGGCCCTCTAAGCCACATGTCCCAACGCCAGCTCCGGGTCGCCGAACTCATCCAGCGCGAGGTCTCCTCCGCGCTGCGCCAGTCCTGGCCGACCGAAGCCGCGCTGATCACGATCACCGTCGCGAGCGTCTCCCCCGACCTCCGCCAGTGCCGCGTCGGCTACGCCGTCTCCGGGGACGACGCCGAGCGCAAGAAAGCCCGCGCCTTCCTGAAGCGCGTGCGCACGGAACTGCGCTCCACGGTCGGCGGCATCCTGCAGATGAAGCACACCCCGGACATCCTCTTCGCCGAGGATGACATCACCGGCGGCGTGGCGCGCGTGCAGGCCCTGCTGGACGACATGGCCCGCAAGGACCGCGCGGCCAATCCGCCCAAGGCCGACTAGGCCGTCGGCGGTCCGACCTCGGGGAAGTCCTTCAGCGCCTCGCGGACCACCGCGGCGCGGCGCCGGTCGCGCCCGTCGCTGTCGAGCTCCTGGCCGGCGCGCGCCTGCACGTGGGCGGGCTGGCCTTCGATCATCAGCCGGTCGACGAGGTGACGGCGCTCCTCCGGCAGGCAGCCCAGGTCGCAGGCGAGCCGCAGGTGCGAAAGCATGTTCATCGCCTCCGAACTCGTCAGCAGGCGGGCCGAACGCAGCACGCCGAGCGAACGGGCGAGGCGGTCGACGAACTTCTCGCCTTCCTCCTGCGCGAGCTTGCGGCGGGCGTTCCACTCCTGCTCGACGACGTGCTTGATCCAGCCGCCGAGGTGCCTGAGGATCGCGTCCTCGGAGAGGCCGAGCGTCTGCTGGTTGGAGATCTGGAAGACGTTGCCGGCGGCCTCGGTGCCTTCGCCCAGCCAGCCGCGGACGGCGAGCCCGTCCTGGTTGAGCGCGCGCGTGACCTTGTCCATGTGGCCGGCGAGGCACAGTCCGGGCAGGTGGACCATCGCGGAGGCGCGCAGGCCCGTGCCGACGTTCGTGGGACACGCCGTGAGATAACCGAGGCGGTCCGAGAAGGCCATCTTCAGCACGCCGCCGAGGGCGTCGTCGAGCTGTTCGGCGATGTGCCAGGTGCCGCGGAGATGCCAGCCGGCCTTGACGACCTGGATGCGCAGGTGGTCCTCTTCGTTCACCATCACCGAGCAGGTCTGGTCGCGGCTGATGACGGCGGCGCCGCTCTTGCCCGCGGCGAGTTCCTTGGAGACCAGGTGGCGTTCGACGAGCACCGCGCGGTCGCGGTCGCCGAGTTCGCCCATACGGACCACGTGCCCGCGCCGGAACTTCGGCAGGCCTTCGAGCGCGGCGACGCAGCGGTCGGAGGTCTCCTTGCGCTGAGGCGGCTTGGCCCAACCCGGGAACGGCAGCCCTTCGAGATTGCGCGCGAGGCGGATGCGCGTGCTCAGCACGACGGCCTGCTGGCCGCCCAGGAGGTGGGTGAGTTCGCTTTCGGCGGCGAGGATGTCTTCGACGGACATGGTCAGGAGGCGAGCTGGCGCTCGAGTGAGGCGATCTCGTCGCGCAGACGCGCGGCGGCTTCGAAGTCCTCGCCGGTCACGGCGGCGGCCATCTCGAGACGGGCCGCGTCGAGACGACGGCGCAGCTGGGCGACGGGCACCACGCCGGCCGGGGCCCGCCCGACGTGGGCGGGCTCATGCTGCACCTTGAGGAGCAGGCCGTCCAAGGCCTCGCCGAAGGTCTCCCAGCAGGCGGGGCAACCGAGCCGGCCGCGCTTCCGGAAATCAAGGTCGGTGAAGCCGCAGCGCGGACAGGTCAGCGTCGGGACGGGAGTCGCGGCCGCGAGCGCGTCGGCCAGCTGGAAGACGGCCGGATCGGTCGCTCCGCCCTTCTGGGCGCAGGCTTCGCAGAGGTGGACCTTGGTGACCTTCCCGTGGACGACCTGCGAGAGGTGGACCGTGGCGGCCTCCTCGCACAGCGAACACTGGATCGGCTTGGACATCGGCCTTCAGACAATGCGGCCGCGGCCAATTGGCAAGGGCAAGCGGGGAGCGGAGTTTGACTTCAGGGCCTGCGGACGCTTGATGGGAGGACGTCAGATGTCCTCCAAGCCCCGCATCGTCATCACCGGCCTCGGCCTCACCGCCCCCAACGGGAACTCGCTGGGCGAATTCCGGGCGAACCTGCTCGCCGGCAAGGCCCGCATCGCCGTCATCGACGTCCGGCACATGGGCCGCCACCCGGCGGGGGTCTGTGATTTCGACGCCACCAAATGGCAGAAGCGGAAGGAAATCCGCAACGGCACCCGGGTCGGCTCCATCTCCATCTTCTGCGCCCGCGAGGCCTTGGGCGACTCCGGCCTCGACTGGGACAAGGTCGACAAATCCCGCGTCGGAGTCTACCTCGGCATCACCGAGCACGGCAACGTCGAGACCGAGAACGAGATCCACAACATCTCCCAGTTCGCCAACGACACCAAGTACTGGACGCACCATCACAACCCCCGGACGGTGGCGAACAATCCGGCGGGCGAGGTCACGATGAACATGGGCATCACCGGCCCGCACTACACCATCGGCGCCGCCTGCGCCGCGGGCAACGCCGGCCTCATCCAGGCCGCGCAGATGCTCCAGCTCGGCGAGGTCGACGTGGCCTTCGCCGGCGGCGTCTCCGAGTCCATCCACACCTTCGGCATCTTCGCGGGCTTCAAGAACCAAGGCGCCCTGGGCGCCCACGAGGACCCCACGAAAGCCTCCCGCCCCTTCGACAAGAACCGCAACGGCATCGTGATCTCGGAGGGCGGCGCCATCTACGTGCTCGAGCGTCTCGACGACGCCTTGGCCCGCGGCGCCCGCATCATCGCGGAGATCGCCGGCTGGTGCATCAACTCCGACGCCACGGACGCCGTCCTGCCCAACCCCGAACGGCAGACCGAATGCGTCCGCATGGCCCTCCAGCGGGCCGGCATGAAGCCGCAGGACATCCATATCGTCTCCACCCACGCCACGGCCACGGCCCTGGGGGACATCCAGGAGTGCACCGCCCTCCGGGCCGTCTTCTCCGACTGTCCCGAGACCCGCATCAACAACACCAAGAGCTTCATCGGTCACTGCATGGGGGCGGCCGGCGCCCTGGAGCTGGCGGGCAACCTGCCCTCCTTCGACGACCTTTGGGTCCATCCGACCATCAATATCGACGAATTAGACCCGGAATGCGCGCTTCCGGGGCTCGTGATCAACCAACCGGTCAAAGTCGGCCGGGTCGAAGCCATCCTGAACAACTCCTTCGGCATGCTGGGCATCAATTCGGCGCTCATCGTCAAGAAATATGGGGTTGCCTGACGGGGTTTGGACGTTTGAAACAGACCTTGAAAACATGACCAAGGACGACATCAAGCAGGTGGTTCTAGACATCATCGCCGACATCGCGCCGGACGAGGACCTGACCGCGGTCAAACCCGAGGTCCGCCTCCGCGACCAGCTGTCCCTCGATTCGATGGACTTCCTGGATATCGTCATGGAACTCCGCAAGAAGCACGGCATCGAAGTCCCCGAAGCCGACTACGTCCAACTGGCGTCCCTCGACTCCTGCGCCGAATACCTCCACCCGAAGTTCGAGGCCAAGGGCAAGTAACCCCGAGCTCAGGCCGCCCCCAGAGACCGCCCTTCCGGCGGTCTTTTGCTTGGCCGTGGCCGAGCCCTGCGGTCCTGAGGTTTTCTTGATTTGCCGACCCTGAGCCCTTCCCCTAGATTCTCCCCGTGCATCCTGTCCGCCGCTTCCTTTTCGCCGCGCTCTCCTTGGGCGCCGTCCTCCCGGCGTCCGCCGAGACGGTACAGCTCCGCCGCAACGGCAACGCGACCGTGATCGCCTTCGAATACATCACCCAGGACGAGACCACCATCATGGTCAAGCGGCTCGACGCCGACGTCGTCCTGACCTACCGCTGGGAAGACCTCGACGCCGATTGGATCAAGCGGAACAACCCGAAGCTCTGGGCCGAACGCCAGCTGCTGCTCGACCAGGACAAGCCCGAGAAGAAGATGGCGGCCAAGGAAGTCGAAGACCCCTTCGCGCAGCCGACCGTGGCCACCGACGCCAAGTCGCTCGTCAAGAATCTCGTCGTCTCGCTGCAGGACGGCCTCAAGGGCATGTCCCTGACCGCCAATCGGGCGGACGTCGTCTGCGGGGAATTCCAGCTGGACGAGAACCTGTTCTGGCTGGGTTTCGACGACTTGAAGCGGGCCAGCCAGCTCACCGTCAAGGTCGAGACCGCCGCCCGGACGGAGATCTCGGCCGACGATGGCGCCTCCTCCAAGACCAAGACCAAGGGCAAGACGGCGACCAAGAAGGCCCGCAGCCCCGAAAGCATGGCGGCTGAGGCCGCCGCCCGAAAGGACTTCGAAAGCGACGCCCGCCCCTACAACGCCCTCGGCTACCTGCGGATGCTCGCGGAAGGCGGCACCAAAGGCAAACCGGTCTGGATGATGCTCCGCCGCTCGACCGCCGACCGGGAAGCGATGAAGGCCATGCTGACGCAACACGCCGCCCAGGCCGAAGCGCTGGCCGAGAAGCCGGAGGCCAAGGCCAGCAAGGCCGACCTGCTCGTGCTGAAGAAGGCCCTCGAGAACTGCGCCGATTCGCTGAGCCGCGTGACGCGCGAATACAACGCGGTCGAGGCCCGCCTGCAGACGGATTGCCGGACGGTGCTGAGCCTGGCCCTGCGCTGAGCCGGAAGGCCCCTCGAAGAGTCCGGCCGCCTTCCCTGAGGAAGACGGCCGGTTTGAATGGTGGAGCCTATCGGGCTTGAACCGACGACCTCTTGCATTCCAAGCAAGCGCTCTACCAACTGAGCTAAGGCCCCGTTAAATGGGAAGGGGAACAAAGATGAGCCCGCGCGGAGGGTCAACGCTTTTTTCCCACCCCGCCGAGTCTCTGGTTGCCAACGGGCTTGGGGTGCTTTGCCTTTCCTTCGTGGAAGCGTCCGAAAACCAGCCAGAATCCGCCGAACCAGGCACCGAAGCCCGTTCGAACGGCCAAGGCGGTCGCGGCCAAGGAGGCATCCGCATCGAGAAGGATTTCATCGAATCCCTCCCGGTCGGCGAATGGACCGGGCCGATCGAGCTGATCGAGTCCGAGAAGGACGCCGAAAAGGCCATCGCCTCGCTCGCCCGTGACCGCGTCCTGGGCTTCGACACCGAGACCAAGCCTTCGCACACGCGCGGCGAATACAACCTGCCTTCGATCCTGCAGCTGGCCGGCCAGCACCATATCTTCGTCTTCCGCCTCGATCACTGCGGCGGCATCCCCCTCGCCTTCCCGGTGCTCTGCAACGACCGCCAGGCCAAGGTCGGCGTCGCCGTGCGCGACGACGTCAAGAATCTCCGCGCCCGCGCGCCCTTCGACGACCGGGCGTTCATCGACATCGCCGACCACACGAAAAAGACCGGCCTGGTGAACACGGGCCTGCAGGCCCTCGCGGCCCACTTCCTCGGGCTGCAGATGAAGAAGTCGAAGAAGGTCCAGACTTCCAACTGGGCCAAGCCGCTCGACGACCGGCAGATCCAGTACGCCGCCAACGACGCCTGGTTCAGCCGCGAGCTGTTCCTGAAGCTCGAGCAGGACGGCCTGATCCCGCGGTTCGAATGAACCCTGAAGCCGCCCGCGCCGTCGCCGCGTTGGGCCTCGACGCCACGCGTCGTCACGTCTTCCTCTGCGTGAAGTCGTCGGAGCAGGCCTGCTGCGCCGGCGAGCTCGCGGCGAAATCGTGGGAGCATCTCAAGTCGCGGCTCAAGCAGCTCGGGCTGTCCGAACGCGGCGGCATCCAGCGGACGAAGGCGGACTGCCTGCGCGTATGCGTCGCCGGCCCGGTCGCCGTGGTCTACCCGGAAGGGGTCTGGTATGGCCGCTGCACGCCCGAGAACCTCGACCGGATCATCGCCGAGCACCTCGTCGGCGGTAAGATCGTCGCGGACCTCCGCATCGCGGGGCCTATTTCTCCTTAGGCTCTTTCTTCTTGGGCAGGTCCACCTTCTGCGCGAGCGCCCGCAGCTTGGGATAAAGCTCCGCATACGGCACGTCTTGGACCGCCGAGCCGGATTTCACCGCCATCGCCGCCGCGACGCCCGCCGACTCGCCGAGGATCATCCAGACGGGCTCCATGCGGATAGAGGTCATGGCGATGTGGCTGGCGGACACGCAGACAGGTACGAGCAGGTTCGCACATTGGGCCTTCCGAGGGACGATCGCACGATAAGGGATCCGATAGATGCCGCGGTTGGCATCCTCGAGATAGAGCATGGAATAATAGCCGCCGATGAGCGCCACCTTCCCGTCGAGGGCGACGGTAGCGTAAGGCCATTCGTCGACGCCGTAGGAGGCGAGGCCGACCGAATCGGCCGGGTTGGTGCGTCCCTCCAGGTCCTTCTGGGTGACGACGTAGTCCGAGACCATGCGCCGGGCCTCGCGGACGTAGAGCTGGTGCGGATATCCCTTCGTGTCGTCGAAGGCGCCTTTCTCGAGGGCGGCGCTCAGGGCGATCTCCCGCTGTTTCGCGGGAACCGACGGATCGGTGCGCAGGAAGTGCGTCATGCCCCGGACGAAATCCTGCTGCTCCTTCCAGATCCGGGCGCGAGTCGCGTGGTCTCCGTCCGCATAGCCGGCGTTATGGCCGTAGTTCGTCGGCGCGAACAACGCGCGCGCCAGGTTGCCCGCCCCGCCGGAATAGACACGTCCGCCGCTCTTCTCCCAGCCGTCGACCTTGCCGCGCATCACGCGTCCGGAAAAGATGTCCACGCCCTGGCGGAAAGCCCGGCGATAGAGTTCGAAATGCTTCGGGTCGTAGTTCGTCGGCGGCTCGATCGGGAGCCCTTCGCCCTTGAACACGAATCGCCAGCGGAAGCCGTAGCCCATCGTGAGCTTATCCGCCTCGCCGACCGGCGCGACGGGCGTCGGTTGCAAGCCCGGCAGCAGGCCGCTCCGCGGGTCGCCGGGTTCGACGTAAGGATCGATCGCATAGACGGACATCGGCGGCTGCGCGCCGGCCAGGCTCTCGCCGTAAGCCGCCCTCGCCTCGCGACCATAGGCGTAGGCGACCCCCGCACGCGCCATGAGGTCGCCTTCGTAGGAGCAATCGACGAAGACCTTGGCCTTGATGACGCGGGCCTTGGCCCGCGTCGGCTTCTCCGGCGGGCAGCCATACTCGTCGAACGGGGCGAAATCCAAGTCGACCGAAAGGATCGCTCCGTCGGGCTTCGAGGCCGCGACGATCCGATGCTCGAAGAGCACCGTGACTCCGGCGGCCTTGAGCATCTCCGCGAAGGCCGCGCGATACTGGGCATCCTTGAAATCCTTCTTGAGGATCGGCCGCGTCGAGCCGCTGACGGCCTCATCCCTGCCCCAGTCGACGTGCATCAGGCCGCCGCCGGTCATGCCGCCCAACCAGCGGCTCGGCTCGACCACGATGACCTTGGCGCCTTCCTTCGCGGCGGCGCAAGCGGCCATCACGCCGCTGGCGGTGCCGCCATAGACGCAGACGTCATAGGAGTCGGCGGCTCGCAGGGTCGCCAGGCAGAGAAAGAGACCGGCGAGAAGGCGCGACATGGGGTGGTCCTTTGCTAACCCACGTCGGCCCGATGTCAAAGCGGGCTTACTTCAGGGCCTTCTCGATGGCTTTCTCGAGCTCCTCGGAGTCAGGCTCGACGTCGGAACCGAAGCGCGCGAGGAGCTTGCCGTCGGCGCCGATGAGGAACTTGTGGAAGTTCCAGCCGACGGGACCGGGATGACCGGAGCCCTTGCCGGTCAGTTGCTCGAAGAGCGGGTGGGCGTCGGCGCCCTTGATCGCGACCTTCGCATACAGCGGGAAGGTCACCTGGAAGTTGGTCTGGCAGAATTTCTTGATGGCCTTCTCGGCGGCCGGCTCCTGGCCGCCGAAGTCGTTGCAAGGGAAACCCGCGACGACCAGACCCTTGGCCTTGTATCGTTCATACAAAGACTGCAGGCCGGCATACTGCCGCGTGTAGCCGCACTGGCTGGCGACGTTGACGACGAGCCACGCCTTGCCGCCCTTGACCGCGCCGAGCGTGGTCGCCTTACCGTCGATATCCTTGACCGGCACGCCGAGCAGGCCGGGGGCTTCTTCCGCCGAGGCTAAGGCGGCGAAAAGGAGCAAGGCGGAGGCTATGTGGTTCATAGCCCCGATTTAACGGTCAAAACCAAGGGGTGCAAGCGTGCCGATGGACCAATTCAGGTTGAAGGCGTCGGTGCGGGAATATCATCAATGACGCTATGAAACGTAATCTCCTCCTCACCCTTCTCGCCGCCGCGCTCTGCGCCGGCTGCGCTTCGCGACCCGTCGTCCAAAGCCGCGGGACCCTGCGAGAAGTCGTCAAGCAAGGCACGACCTATCACCTGGACGCCCGTCGCTCCGGTCTTGGTGAAAACGAAGTCCGCGGACTCCGCGATCGCCTGCAGAAGGCCGGCCTGAGCCCGGCTTCGGCGGAGACCGCCAAGCTGGTCGTCACGTTATCGAGCGACCTGCAGACATCGACGGAACGACAGCATACCGGTGGCAAGAACGGCGTCGCCTATGACCGTAAGGTCAATGAACGCCGCCTGACGCTCACCGTGGCGGCAAGCCGTCCGAGTGATAATCAGATCCGGGTGGAGCGCCGTCATACCGGCGGCAAGAACGGCGTCGCCTATGACCACCGGGTCGACGACCGTGGCGTCCTCCTGGAAGTCAGTTCGACCGACGCCGGTTCGACCTCGGCCGAAACCCTGCTCAACGCGGCCCTCGCTGGCCTCGGAAGCTGAGCCGGAAGCAGTCGCCCATAAAAAAGGCGGAGCCGGTTTCGACCGGACTCCGCCTCTTCTATTTCTGGGCAAACGAGCCAGAACTCAGACCTCGCTCGAGCAGCGCGGCCGGCCTTCGGCGGCAGGTTTATACCACTCCTCCTGGCTCTCCTCGACGCAGACCTTGCCGCCGGTCTTCTCATGGTTCAGCCGCCAGCTATGCAGGGACTCGAAGGCCGCATGGTCGATATAGTCCACGTCGAGGTCGATCGCCACGACGGAGCCGGCCGGGAGCGACGAGAGCTCGTAGTTGAGCTTGGGGACGCAGGCGAAGGTGAGGGTGCCGCGGATGGCGACCTTCCAGGCGCCGCCCTCCTGACGCTTCTCCACCTTGACCAACGAAAGCCGGCGGATGGCGTAGAATACCGAGACAGCGATGCCGATACCTACGCCGGCGAGCAGGTTGACGCAGGTGACGCCGAGCACCGTGGCCCAGTAGATGCGGACCTCCTTGTGCACGGTGAGCTCGTGGATGTGATGGAAATTGACGAGATTGACCCCGACGAAGACGAGCAACCCCGCCAGCACCGCGAGCGGGATGCTCTCGATCATGGACCCGAGGAACAGCACGCAGAGCAGGATCCAGACGCCATGGAAGACGGCCGACCAGCGGGTGGCGCCGCCGGCGTTGATGTTGGCCGAGGAACGGACGATCACGCCGGTGATGGGCAGGCCGCCGAGCAGGCCGGAGACCAGGTTGCCAGCGCCCTGCGCGGTGAGTTCCTTGTCCAGGTTAGACCGCTCGCCGCTGTGGAGCTTATCGGTGGCCACCGCGCACAGGAGGGACTCCACGCTGGCGATGATGGCCAGGGTGAGCACGGCGACGATGAACACGCCCCACTCCGTCGGCAGTTTCAGCTGGGTAAACGCGAGCTGTTCAGGCAGGTCGACCCGCTTGACGTCCATCTTCGCCACGAGGGAGAGGACGGTGCCGACGACGACGGCGACCAAGGGAGCGGGGATCGCCCGCAGGCCGGCCCAAGGCAGTTTCTTCCAGAGCACCAGCACGCCGATGGTCACGACGCCGAGGATCGCGGCCGCGGGACTGAAGGCCCCGAGGCGACCGGGCAAGGCGATCAGGTTCGCGATCGGCGAGCTGGCGGGCGAGCCGCCGAGCAGCACGTGCGCCTGGGCGAGGGCGATGGAGATGCCGATGCCGGCGAGCATGCCATGGACCACCGAAGGGGCGATGACGAGGGTTCCGCGCGCCACCTTGAGGTAGCCGAGAAGAAGCTGCACCAAGCCGGCGCAGGCGGTCGCGAGACAAACGGTCTCCCAGCCCAGCTGCTGGACGAGCCCGAAGACGACGACCGTCAGGCCGGCGGCCGGACCGGAAACCTGCAGCGGCGAGCCGGCCAGAAGCCCGGTGACGATGCCGCCGGCGACGGCTCCGATCAGGCCGGCGATCACCGGGGCTCCTGACGCCAGGGCGATGCCCAGCGAAAGAGGCACCGCCACCAGGAAGACTACCAAGGAGGCGGGAAGGTCGCGACGCAGATTCATGAGGCCCATTGAGTAAATCCCCCGTCCCGGCTGTCAACGCACGACGGCCGAGCCGGACGCATGGCAAGGAAACGTCACCGCCTCCGCATCCGCCTGTCACATTCTTTTCAGCCTTCCGAGTCCGCCGCGGGCCAGACCGCGGCGAGGACCGCACGGAAAGCCGCCGCGTCGACCAAGGTGTCCGGACGGTCGATCACTTCGACGCAGCCGGCATCCTCCCAGCACTCGCCTTCCTTCTTCATGTTCCAGAATGCCAAGGCCAGCGCCTGCCAGAGCTCGAAGCCTGCCAGCTGCCCGCGGGGCAACCAAGCCACGGCGACCGGGACCTCCTCCGTCAGGTCCGACTCCTCCCAGAGGACGTCGAACCGGCCGCATTCGCTGGGTCCGAGGAACTGCGTCACGAACTCCGTGTTCCGCGGGCCCGCGTCGAGATAGTATCGGCAGACCACTTCGCGTCCGGCCGGCTCGAGTTCGTCGCCGCCGTCGTCGTGATAGGTGAAAGGCTCCGCCATGCCCCAAGGTCGGAGGCGGCGACGGCTTCGGCAAGTCAGGATTCCTTACGGGCCGTCCAGGCCAGCACGACCCAGCCGGCGATCAGCAACGAGCCGCCGATGGGCGTGATGGCGCCGAACCAGCGCGGCGCGCCCAGGGCCATCGCGTAAAGCGTGGCGGCGAAGATGACCGCGCCGACGGCCCAGAGCCGGGCCGGCCAAAGGGAACGCCCGGCCACGGCGCCGACGGCGACGGCATGCGACAGCAGATAGAAAGTCGCCGTCTCCCACCAGCCGACGGCTTCCGGGATAGAGGCGAGCCGTTCCTTCAGGCCGTGGGCGCCGAAGGCGCCCAGCGCGATGGCGATCGCGCCGAGCAGCCCTGCGGTGACCGGACGAGGCATCGCTTACGCGCCGGTGTCGGCGCCGCTCTTCTTCTGCGTGAAGACGAGGCCCTTCTCGCCGACCGAGACGATGACCGGCTCCTCCTTGTTGTAGTCGTCGCGCAGGATGGCTTCGGCCAGGGGGTCTTCGAGGAGACGTTCGACCGCGCGGCGGAGCGGGCGGGCGCCGTATTTCTCGTCCCAGCCGTTGTCGACCAGGTAGCCGCGGGCGGCCTCGTTGACCACGAGCTTCACGCCCAGGTCGAGGAGACGCTTGGCGACCTTGTCGACCTCGATGTCGACGATCTTGGTCATGTGCGTCTTCGCGAGCTGCTGGAAGATGACGATGTCGGTGAGACGGTTGAGGAACTCCGGTTTGAAGGCCCGCTTGGTCTCGTCCATGATGCGGTCCTTGAGCTTCTCGTAGTCACGCGTGGAGTCCACGCCGACGTCGAAGCCGACCGAGTTGTTGCGCTGCAGCACGTCGGCGCCGACGCTGGACGTCAGGATGATGATCGTGTTGCGGAAGTCGACGACCCGGCCGAGCGAGTCGGTCAGGCGGCCGTCCTCGAGGGCCTGGAGCAGGAGCTGGATGACGTCCGGGTGGGCCTTCT
>SXGQ01079287.1_pt1 | contig 13208 bp, 12 predicted proteins | sample 3178371 | NCBI WGS metagenome assembly SXGQ01 (sample SAMN11356859, study PRJNA531348) | freshwater metagenome | isolation source: freshwater sample F1-20 | place: China: Fuxian Lake, Yuxi | collected 2017-12-25
ATCGGCATCGAGTCGAAGATTGCGGTGTCGGCGTCCATCGTCTTCTTTGTGGTCTTCCTCAATACCTATGCTGGCGTGCGTGATGTCAATCCGCTGTATGTCCACGCCATCCGCATCATGGGCGGTTCTCAGTGGGATGTGCTGCGCTCGGTCATCATGCCCAGTGCAACCTCCTGGGTGATTACCGGGCTGAAGGTTTCTGTGCCCTATGCGCTTGTAGGGACGGTGATCGGGGAGTTCATGTCGGCCAATCGTGGCATTGGTTTCATCATCAGCCAGGCGACCGGGCTGTTTGACACCACCTCGGTCTTCTCCGGGTTGATCGTGCTGTCCATCGTGGGCGCCATCTTCAATGACGCTTTGGGACGCCTGGAGGCCTGGTTGCTGCGCTGGCGGTAGTACCGGCGCGGGTCTGGTTCGGGCTCTGGTCTCGCGCGCGACCCAACGTCCTTGGCCCGCCCGGGGTTTGATTTGTTCTATTGACGGAACATTAACGGGCATGCAGAATTTGTGAACCATGTCGCATTGAGTGCAGTTTGTTTTCTTTGAGGCATTGAACCTGCCAGCGTCCATCAGGAATTTGCATGTTTTCATTTGAAGCGACGGTCGTCACCCAGCAAGGCAGCGTCAGTCAGCGCTTTCCCGTCAAGCGGATGTACAACCTGGGTTCGGCCACGCGCGAGGCGTCGGTGGCAGTGCATCATCAGGAAGAGGTGGCCCGTGCGGGCGTCACCATTGCGCTGCACGTGCCGGCACCGCGGATCTACCCGATCGACGCCTTTGCACTGACCACCGAAGAGGCCATTGGTGTGCATGGTTTGCGCAGCTCTGGCGAGGTGGAGATCGTGCTGGTCATGACAGACCGGCTTTATGTGGGTGTGGGCAGCGACCACACCGACCGTGACCTCGAGCGCGGCAGCATCGCTTGGTCCAAGCAGGTGAACCCCAACATTTTGGCGCCGACCCTCTGGGTCTATGAAGAGATTGCGGCGCATTGGGACGACTGCGTGATGCGCAGCCGCGTCGATGGCAGGCTCTACCAGGACGTGGGGGTCAATGCATTCCTGTCGCCCATGGATATTTTGAAGATTCTGAAGGAGCGTGTGACTGGACTTCCAGCGCGCGACTTTGTGGTTTTTTGCAGCACCATCGTAGCCCTTGATAAAGAACTGGGCTTTGGGCAGCGCTGGCAGTTTGAGATGGAGGATCCCGTCTTGGGCCGAAAAATCAGCCACACCTATCAGGTCGAGCAACTGCTCGACGAAATCGCCGAGCCTTACCGCGTCCCGGTCGTGACTGGCAAGCTCTGACGGGGCGTGCCAGCGGTTTATTTGTTTTCGCTTGTGAATCCGTTATCTCAGGAGAACTGTCATGTCCCGCTTCCTTTCCTTGCGCAAAGTCTGTTCTGTCGGAGCACTTTGCCTGACTTTGGCTGCGGCCGCAGTGCCGGTCAGCGCGGCCACCTTGGTGGTTGCGGCCACCAAGACGCCTGGCGGCTTTGATGGCGACGCGCTCAAGCCCAACACGCAAAACGTGGTGGTGCAGGTCTACGAAGGCCTGACCAAGTACGGCTACAAAAAAGACACCAAAACAGGACGCATGGTGGTGGACCCAAGCAACATCTTGCCCCATCTTGCGCAGAAGTGGACGGTTTCGCCCGATGGCAAGACCTACATCTTCGAATTGCGCAAGGGAGTCAAGAGTCCGTTTGGCAACGAACTGACTTCGGCCGACGTGGTGTGGGGTTGGGAAAAGTCGCAAGCACAAAAACGCACGGGGGCCTTCATTGCCAGGGCGGCCAGCGTCAACAAGGTCGAAGCGGTGGACCGCTACAACGTCAGCTTCACCCTGGACGCGGCCAGTGCCATCTTCTTGCCGGCGCTCACGCTCTACACGCCCAGCCTGTATGACTCGACCGAGGTCAAGAAGTACGTCACGCCTGAAGACCCCTGGGCACTTAAGTGGATCGACCAGAACACCGCCGGTTTTGGTGCTTACCACCTGCAAAGCCTCAAGCCCGGTGAAGAGGCCGTGTTCGTTGCCAACCCCAACTACTTCGCTGGCAAGCCATATTACGACCGCGTGGTTTACAAAGAGGTGCCCAACGCCGGCACGCGCTTTACCCTGATGCGCACAGGCCAGGTGCAGTGGGTCGAAGAGTTGAACCTCAAGCAAATTGCCGAGCTCAAGAAAGACAAGCGGGTCAAGGTGGAGTCCGACGAGGGCTCGGGCCACGCCAGCGTGCGCATGAACCCGACCCTCAAGCCGTTTGACAATCCGCTGCTGCGCCAAGCCATCTCGTATGCCACCGACTACAAGGCAATCAATGGTGCGGTGTTTGAGGGCATAGGCACGCAGGCACGATCCATTGTTCCGCCCATCGTCCCTGGCGCCGATGTCAAGACCTGGCAGTTCAACACCAGTCTGGACAAGGCGCGTCAGCTGCTCAAGCAGGCGGGCTACCCCGATGGCGTCGATGTGACGCTGGAGTATGCCGCCATTTTCTGGTTCGAAGAGCAGCTGGCCATTCAGATGAAAGATCAGCTGGGCAAGGTGGGCATCCGGGTCAATCTGCAAAAGATCACCGACGCCAATATGCGCTCGCGCACGGCACCGAACAAGCGCGATCTGCCCTTCTTCACCTTCATGGACAACCCGATCGTGCTTGACCCGGTGTACGCGCTGTACCTCAACGCGCACTCCGAGGGCGCATCCAACCGCAACAACTACGCCAACCCGGAGTTCGACAAGCTGGTTGATGCGGCCCGCATCGAGCAAAACCCCAAGAAGCGGATGGATCTGGTCAACAAGGCCCAGCAGATGCACATCAAGGATGCCACCTGGATCATGACCATGTACCCGGGTGCCCACGAAGCCATGCCCCCGTGCATGAAGGGCTATGTGTGGCAGCCCGACTACCACGAGCGCTGGCGCGAGCTCAGCTGCAAGTAAGCGTTGGGCGCGGCCGGCGGGATGTGGGTTCAGTTAATTCGTTTTCTGCTGCGGCGTCTGGCGGTGTCCCTGCCGCTGGTGGTGGGGGTGGTGTTCGTCACCTTCATGCTGGTGAGAATTGGCGGCGGCGATCCGGTGGCCTTGCTGGCCGGGCCCACCGCGTCGGCGCAGGAGCATGCGGCGATCCGCAAGGACCTGGGACTGGACAAGCCACTGGTCGCTCAGTTTGGCATCTACATCACCAAGGCGGCTCAGGGAGACCTGGGCCAGTCCTGGTTATCCAGCAGGCAAGTCGGTGATGAGATCGCCAAGCGCGCGCTGGTGACGCTTGAACTGCTCTTGTGGGGCGGGGCCATTGGCGCATTGGTGGGCATACCCTTGGGTGCTCGCGCGGCGACCCGCAGAGGCAGCCTGTTTGACCAGGTGGTACGCGCGGTGTCACTGGCGGGCTTTTCCATACCGACCTACTGGCTCGGTCTGATTGCCATCCTGACCTTCTTCTATGCGCTGGGCCTGTCGCCCGCCCCCATGGGCCGGCTCGATGCCGCCATGATCACGCCCGATCGCATCACGGGCAGTTACTTCATCGATGCCTTGCTCAGGGGCCAGTGGGAAGTGGCCCGATCGGCATGGGCTCACCTGGTGCTGCCGGTCATGACGGTGGCCGTGGTCGCTTGTGCCCCGATCATGAAACACACGCGGGCAATTGCCGCTGAGATTGTGGACAGCGAATTCATCCGTTTTGCGCGATCCAGTGGCCTGGGTGAGCGGCGCATCCGGGGCATGGTGCTGCGCAACAGCATGGTCCCGGTGCTCACCTTCGTGGGCACCGAGATCGTGGGCCTGTTGGGCACCTCGTCGCTGATCGAGCTGATTTTCTCCTGGGGTGGCATCGGCCAGTGGGGCTTGCAGTCCATTTTGAATGGAGACTTTGCGGCGATCCAGGGCTATGTCTTGTTTGCAGCCCTGCTGTCGGTGGTGGTTTTCATCGTCATCGATGCGGCCAACTTCCTGCTTGAGCCGCGCGGAAGGGAGCGCACCTGATGGGCGCAACCCTGATGTCCTGGCTCAACGTCTTTCGCGGCTTTCCCAGCATCGCGGTGGGCTTGGTCATCGTGGCGGTGTACGCCGCGCTGGCTGTGTTGGCGCCCTGGATTGCGCCCATGGACCCGATCAAGGTGCACTCGGAGGCCGTGCTTTCGCCGCCTTCAGCGCAATTTTTGCTGGGTACCGACGGCAACGGCATGGACCTGCTTTCCCGCATCATTTATGGAGCCCGCTATGCCTTTGGCATTGCTGTGCCGGCCGTCCTGCTGTCCGTCGTGATCGGACTGCCGGTGGGTCTTTGGGCCGGTTATCGTGGCGGCTGGGTTGACGAGTTGCTGCTGCGCAGCATGGATCTGCTGCGCGTGTTTCCGTCGATCATCCTGGCGTTGACCATTGTGGCGGCCACGGGTCAATCGATCACCAACGTGATCCTGGTGATCGGCCTGCTCGATGCGCCAATTTTTGCGCGCGTCGTGCGCGCCGAGATCCTGGCCTTGCGCGGCGGCTTGCTGATCGAGTCGGCGCGCGCGATCGGCAACGGAACGTCTCGCCTGTTGTTTGTTCATGTGCTGCCCAACAGCATCTCAGGGGCGTTGACGCAAATATCGGTTCGCATGGCCTGGGCCATACGCGTGAGCGCCACTTTGGCTTTTGTGGGCGTTGGGATACAGCAACCCACGCCAGAGTGGGGTGCCATGATCCGGCAGGGCGCTGAGTTCATGGTCACGGGTGAGTGGTGGGTGGCTTTGTTCCCCGGCCTGGCGCTGGTGACGCTGATCTTTGGTCTGAACCTGGCGGCCGATGGCATCCAGGACTGGATGGGCCGGCGAAGGACGCACCGTTGAGCCAAGTCTTTCCCTCCTCCGATGCCAAGGCTGCGGCGACCGGCGCTGGCGCGGTGCTGTCGATACGCGATCTGCACCTGTCTTTTGCGTCACGCGATGCACGCGGTGCGGTTCGCCATGCGCGGGTTTTGAATGGTGTTGATCTGGATGTCGGCCCGGGCCGCATCGTGGGCCTGATCGGTGAGACCGGGGCCGGCAAGTCGATGACCGCAACCGCCACCATAGGACTGCTGCCGGCATCGGCCGAGGTAAAAGGAAAAATATTTTTTGAAGCCACGGACTTGCTCACGCTGCGCGGTGCGGCCCTGGACAAGGTGCGCGGTGCCCGCATTGGTTTTGTGGCGCAAAACCCCCGAGCAGCGCTCGAGCCGGTCACGCGGGTGGGCGATCAGCTGGTTCGTTTGATTCAGGCGCACAGCAGCTTGAGCACCTCGGCAGCGCGCCAGCGGGCGATCGAGATTCTGGCGGCCGTGGGGATTCCTGATCCGCAGGCGCGTTACCGTGCATACCCGCATGAGTTGTCGGGCGGCATGGCCCAGCGTGTGGTGATTGCCATGGCCTTGGTGAACCAGCCTCAATTGGTGATTGCCGACGAACCGACCACCGGTCTGGACGTCACCGTGCAGGCGCAGGTGCTCGATTTGCTGCAGCAGCTGGTGCGTGCGCAGGGTGCTGCATCGCTGATCATCACCCACGATCTGGGCATCGTGGCGCAGTACTGTGACGACATGGCCATCATGTTTGCTGGTCGGGTGGTCGAGCGCGGCCCCGTGACGCAGGTGTTTGCTGATCCCCGTCACCCGTACACCCGGCGCTTGATTGCAGCGTCGCGCGCGCGCATCGGCAATGCATTGACCAGCCTGAAGTCCGACCCGCCCGATTTGTACCGCCAGACCACAGCCTGCCTCTATGCAGACCGGTGTGAGCAGGTGCAGCCCGTTTGCCAGAGCGCACCCCTTGAGAGATCTTGCAGCACCGCAGCACCCGAGCACCGTGTGTTGTGTCATTTGACGCAAATTTCATGACCACTGCATCCGGCCAGCCTCTGTTGCAACTTGACCATGTGACCCGATCTTTCGACGTGGGCGGCAAACGCGCGTTGATGGCGGTGCGCAACCTGTCCTTGCATATCCAGCCGGGCGAAGTGGTGGGTCTGGTGGGGGAAAGCGGCTCTGGCAAGTCCACGATTGGTCGCATGGCCATTGCGCTGCTGCCCCCCACCGAAGGGCAGGTCCGCTTTAACGGCAGCGACCTGGCCACCATGGCTCCGGCCGATTTGCGCCGGCTGCGCCAGAGGATGCAAATCATTTTCCAGGACCCTTGGGGAGCGCTCAATCCGCGTCACACCATCGGCCGGCTGATGGAAGAGCCTTTGCTGCTGCACACGTCGTTGACCGCGCAGCAGCGGCGCGAGGAAGTGGTGGCCATGGCGCAGCGCATGCAGCTGGGCCTGCCGCTGCTCGAACGTTATCCGGCGCAACTCTCCGGCGGGCAGTTGCAGCGGGTTTGCATTGGCCGTGCACTGGCCACCAAGCCAGACCTGCTGGTGCTCGATGAGCCGACCAGCTCACTGGACGTGTCGGTGCGTGCCGGCATCTTGCAATTGCTTGACACGCTGCGGCGTGAAACCGGTGTGGCCATGTTGTTCATTTCGCACGACCTTGAGACCATCCATGCGCTGTGTGACCGTGTGGTGGTCTTGTATCTGGGCTGCGAGGTGGAGTCCGGCCCGGTCGAGTCGGTGTTCAAGAGCCCTGCACACCCCTACACCCAGGCCCTGCTGTCGGCCCAGTTGTTTGCCGACCCTGCGGTCAAGACCGAGCGTCAACACTTGCGAGGCGAAATTCCCAGTCCGCTGGCCGCGCCGCCGGGCTGCCCGTTTTCGACCCGCTGCCCGATGTATGAGACGCGCTGTGATGCAGGTCTGCCCGCCATGCGGCTCGACAGCGCCGGGATGCATGGCGCGCGTTGCATACGCCTGGCTCCTGATCGATTTCAAATAACCACCGGAGCGAATTGATGTCCATCCTGTATCCGCGCCTTTTGGGACCTGCCAAGCTCGGCCGGCATGAGACCAAAAACCGGGTTTGGATGACCAGCCACGCGACCTTGCTGGTCAAGGATCACTTGTTCACCGACGCGCATGTCGACTATTACGTCGAGCGTGCAAAGGGCGGCGCCGCGGTGATCACCATGGAAGCGATGGCGGTGCATGAGTCGACGCAGCCCTATCCGGGCAAGGCGTTTGCTTTTGACCCGCGCATGATCGGCGAATTTCGAAAGATCGCTGCTGCCGTGCACAACCACGGCACTCTGATCTTGGCCCAGGCGTGGCATCGGGGTCGGCAGACCAACAGTGTGACGAGCCGCGTGCCGGTTTGGGCGCCTTCGGCGATTCCTTGCTCGGTCTACCGTGAAATGCCCAAGGTCATGGAGATTGAAGACATTGAGCAGATCATCCACGGCTACCGCTTGACGGCCCGCCATGCGATCGAAGGAGACCTCGACGGCATCGAGTTGGGTGCGGCATCGCACGGCTATCTGCTCAACCAGTTCCTGTCGCCGGCCACCAACCACCGCCAGGATGAATACGGTGGCTCGCTGGAAAACCGCATGCGCATCGTCATGCGCATCATTGATGCGGCGCGCGAGGAGGTGGGCGCTGATGCCCTCGTCGGCCTGCGCCTGAACAGCGATGACGGCATGCAAGGCGGTCTGGGGCCTGTGGAGTGGGCAGAAATTGCCAAGCATCTGGCGGCGACGGGCAAGCTGGACTACATCTCTTGCTCTCAGGGCACCTACCTCAACCGCATGATGATCTACCCGACCTCGCCTGAGGAGCACGGCTTTCAGATGGCCGCCACCCGACAGGTCAAAGCCAGCATCGATCTGCCCGTGGTCGGGGTGGGCCGCATCACGACGCCCGACGAGGCAGAGGCCATCTTGCGTGCGGGTGACTGCGATTTTGTCGGCATGACCCGTGCCCTCGTCGCCGACGCCTTCTGGGTGCGCAAGGCCGAGCAAGGACAGGCCGAAAAAATTCGCCCCTGTGTGGGGGCCAACTGGTGCATGGAATCGATTTTTGCGCACGCGCCGATTGCCTGTATCCACAACCCCTCGGTCGGGCGCGAGAAGCAGTTGTCAGAAGAGCAGGTGGTGCCAGCGGCTCAGCCTCGCAGCATTGCTGTGGTGGGCGCCGGACCAGCAGGGCTGCGGGCTGCGCTGACGGCCTCGCGCCGTGGTCACAAGGTCGCACTGATCGAGCGCTCCAGCGAGCTGGGCGGCCAGGTCGCCTGGATGGGGCGGGTACACAGTGCCCGTGAATTGGCCGACACCGCGGGCTGGCTGATCGCGCAGTTGCGTGATACCGATGTTGAGATTTACCGTGAGAGTGAGGCCACGGTCGAGCTGATCACCGAGGCGGGCTATGAGGCTGTGATCGTGGCCACAGGCGCCACGCATCTCAAGCATGGCTGGTCGCCCCTGCAACCGGCGCGCTGGGATGGGCCGGACATGCAGGGCACAGACCAGCCCTGGGTCTATGCCTGCGGCGACGTTTTGGGCGCGGCGCAGCCGCTGCGTGAGGGTGGCGGGCGGCGGGCGGTGGTGGTCGACATGATGGGCGCGCGCCAGGGCGTGCTGACGGCCGAGTACCTGGCCCGCGCCGGTTGGCAGGTGCAGTTTGTCACTCAGCTGGGTCAACCCGCACCCAATTTGGCCGCCAGCCGCGACTGGGGCAAAGCCTACGGCAGTCTGCGGCGCATGGGCGTGGCATTCACCACCGACCACGATCTGGCCGGCATAGGCCAGCACAGTGTGCGCTTTTTAGACGTTTATACCAAGGACCCCTTGGAGATCACCGGAGTCGATGCCCTGGTGCTGATCAACGGTGCTGCGGCCCAAAATCATTTGTTCCACGCCCTGCGCAGCGTCCGCAAGGACCTTGAGGTCCACCTGATCGGTGACGCCTTGGCGCCGCGTCGCATCAACGACGCCATTTTTGAGGCCGAACTCGTGGCGCGAAAAATCTGAGACCTCAGCACACCGAATATCAACATGTCTGACCCAAGCTCTCAGGATCCCGTGCGCCGCGCTGTGGTGGTGGGTGCTTTCGGCGGCATCGGTGCGGCCACAGTCAGTCGGCTGGCAGCCCAAGGTTGGGATGTGGTGGCGATGGATCTGCCGCAGGCGGCTTCTTCGCTCAGCCCCGCTTCGTTGGTGCTCGACATGGATTTGGCCGACCCAGCTTCGGTTGCAAAAGCCTTTGCTGCGCTGACTGCGCGGGTGGCCCAGCATGGCCCCATCGATCTGTTGGCGGTGTGTTCGGGCGTTGTCGACACCGAAAAGGTTGGCTCCGTGGCGCTGGCGCATTGGCAAAACATGCTGGCGATCAATCTCACGGGCCCGTTTTTGTGCTGCCAGCACAGCTACCCGCTGCTGCGTGATGGGGGGCGCATCGTGCTGCTGGGCTCGCTGTCGGGCCGCACCGGCGGCGTGCTCACGGGCGCTGCCTATGCTGCTGCCAAAGGCGGTATCGAAAGCCTGGCCAAATCCATGGCGCAGGAGCTCGCCCCACGGGCCATTACCGTCAATGTGATTGCGCCGGGCGCCATCGAGACCCCGATGCTGCGCGCCCACTCGGCTGAGCGCAAGCAGGGCATGGCCGCATCCACACCGCTCAAGCGGCTCGGCCGGCCCGAGGAAATCGCCGGCGCCATTGCTTTTCTGGCCAGTTCGGAGGCCGCTTTCATCACGGGCGCCGTGATGCACATCAACGGCGGCATCCGCATGGACTGAAGCTCCAGTGATGCGTGAGTCTGCCTGCGTTGTCAAAGCCTACCTGGACATGCCCTGGGGGCAGCTGCATTACCGCACGATCGCCGGTGATCGCGGTCTGCCCTTGCTGATCATGCTGCACCAGTCGCCCTTGTCTTCGCGCAATTACGAGGCGGTGCTTGCGCATCTGGCCGGGCACTGCCGGCCGGTCGCCCTGGATACGCCGGGCTACGGCAACTCCAGCGCGGTGCCTGAGGCTTGGAGCGTGGCAGATTATGCAAAGGTGGTGTGGGACACAGCCGATGCGATGGGCGCAGAGCGTGCGTTCGTGTTTGGCCGCGCGACCGGTGCGGTTTTTGCGCTGGAGGCGGCGCTGTCACAGCCGCAGCGTGTGCAGGGCTTGGTGTTGCATGGCATGCCGGTCTACACCGATGACGAGCGAGCCGATCGCATGCGCAATTTCGCGCCGCCCTTTGCGCCTGCGGCCGATGGAGCGCATTTGACGGGCATCTGGAAGCGCATCTTGAGTGAGTATCCCTGGATCGGCCCGCAATTGGCGACCCATTTCGCGCACGACTTCTTGTCTGCTGGCTCCGACTTTGCGCGCTCTTACCGGGCGATCTGGCGCTACGATTTGCCCAAACGCGTTGCTGCGTTTGCAGGTGGGACCGACCTGCCGACGATGCTCATCGGCGGCAGCGCTGACCGCATCGCTTTCATGCATGCCCGCGCTGTGGCCCTGCTGCCCCAGGCGCAGGCGGTGTGGCTGGAAGGCGCCACAGATTTTGTGGCTGAGCAACAGCCGGCCTTGTTTGCCGAGCATCTGACGCGCTTTATGGCTTCTCACCGAGGCAGTCTCTTGACGGCCCCGGCTGGCCCGAGGACACTTTGAGCGTGTCACCCCAGCTTGCCACCACCCATGAACTGCATGGACAGGTCGCGCTTGTCACGGGTGCTGCCAGCGGCATTGGCGCTGCCACTGCGCTGGCGCTGGCCTCGCGCGGTGCGCATGTCGTCTGCGCTGACATCGAGTCTTCAGTTGCCACGCTTGCAAGAGTTCGTGAACTCGGTGGTCAGGGCTCTGAAGTTCGCTTTGATTTGGGTGACCGGGTCAGCGTCGCCCGGGCCGTGGCTCAGGCTGCGCCCGCTGGGCGCATGGACATCTTGGTGGCTGCTGCCGGCGTGGGCTTTTCGGGCCCGCTGCTGGCCAGCGACGAGGACTGGGGCCGCGTGATCGACACCAACCTCACCGGCACCTACGCCACCTTGCGCGCTGCCTGGCCGATGCTCCAGGCCAGCGGGCATGGACGCGTGGTGGTCATCACCTCCATGGGCGCCTACCGGGGTGGTTTTCACTTCGGGCCGCAATACAACGCATCCAAAGCAGGCCTGATCGGGCTGGTGCGCCATTTTGCGTTGCATGGTGGACCCGATGGCATCAAGGTCAATGCAGTGGCCCCGGGCTTCATCGACACGCCATTTGTAGCGGGCCTGCCCTATGACGCGGGGGCCATCCCGATCGGGCGGTTGGGTCATCCCGATGATGTGGCTGAGCCGGTTGCCTTTCTGTGCTCGCAGGCGGCCAGTTATGTGACCGGCACGGTGCTGCATGTCAATGGTGGAGTGTTTTTCGGATGAGCGCCCGGATGGCCGTTTCTCGCAATGTCTCGCTTCAGGGGCATGTGGCGATCGTCAGCGGCGGCGCCCGCGGCATTGGTGCTGCGGTGGCGCTGGAGTTGGCCAGGCAGGGGGCCCGCGTGGCTGTTTTCGATGCGCTCTCGGCGGGTCAGACCCTGGCCGACGCCGCATCCCAGGGCGCAGTGTGCAAAGGCTGGCAACTGGACATCAGCGACGAGCAGGCGGTCGAGGGTGCGGGCGCTGAGGTCGAATCGACCCTGGGTCCGGTGTCGATCGTCGTTGCTGCTGCCGGGGTCATGCCCTCAGGCGCAGTGGACTCCGGGATCGCGCAATGGCGCCGGGTTCTGGCCGTCAACCTCGATGGCGCGCGCCATTTGATTGCGGCCTGCTACCCGGGCATGGCCGAGCGTGGCGACGGTCGCATTGTGCTGGTGTCCTCCGTCGCTGCACGCCAGGGTGGGCTGCTGGCCGGCGCTGAGTATTCGGCCTCCAAAGGTGCCCTGGTCTCGCTGGGCCGTCATGTGGCGCGCAATGGCGCTGCGCACGGGGTGCGATGCAACATCGTCTCGCCGGGCGTGATCGAGACCGACATGAACGCGCACCTGCCCAAGCCCGATCCGCAAACCCTGCCGGCGCGCCGCCTGGGCACACCGCAAGACGTGGCCGGGCCCGTGGCCTTTCTGTGTTCGGACCGTGCCAACTACATCACCGGTGTTGAAATGCCGGTCAACGGCGGGCAACTTTTTTACCCCTGAGGCCAAAGTTCCAAACACTGCTTTGCGCATGGGCGCGCTGCACCAGATGGGCAGAGCAGGCATACTGTAGGCTCGTCACGTCTGCCGCCGATCAAAAGCTCAATATGTCCACCACCCTGTCTACCGCTAGCCTTCCCGTTTTCATCCAGTTCCTGGGCAATCTGCGCCACCTCCTGACCAAGGCCCAGGCCGATGTGGCCGCCCGCGGCTATGACGAACAGGCGCTGGTGCAGTACCGGCTGTCGCCTGACATGCTACCCTTTAAAAACCAGATCTTCATTGCCTGCGACGCAGCCAAGCTGTGTGCGGCGCGCATCACCGGGCTCGATGCGCCCAAGTACGACAACGTGGAGAACACGCTGGCAGAGTTGATCACCCGCGTCGACAACACCGTGGCCTGGCTCAAGACGGTGCCGGCCGGCGCGCTCGATGGCCTGGAGGCCAAGGAAATTACCTTTCCTGTGGGCAAGACCGGCTCGCGCACCATGACGGCCGAGGCCTATGTCAAGACCTGGGCTCTGCCCAATGTGTTTTTCCACATCACCACCGCCTACAACATTCTTCGCCACAACGGTGTGGCCATAGGCAAGGTCGATTTCCTGGCGGGCGCCACCGCCTAGGGCAAGCACGCTCGGCCGGCCCGATGCGGCCGGCCGCCTTTTGTTTTTGTTCAGTGGCGTTATTGAAATGGCTGCGATCACACTGCATACCGCCAGCGTTTCGGTGCTCTGCAAGTTCTTGCGCAACCTCGGGCATCTGTTGCTCAAGGCGCAGTCGGATGTGGTTGCGCGGGGTTATGACGAACAGGCTTTGGTGCAATTTCGGCTCAGCCCCGACATGCATCCTTTGCGGCGGCAGGTGTTTTACGCCTGCGACATCAGCCAGATGGCGGTGGCCCGGGTCGCTGGCTTGAGCGTTTCGGTGGCCGAGCCCACAGAAAACACCCTGGCTGAGTTGGTCGGCCGCATCGAGCGCACCGTGGCCTGGCTCGAGTCGGTGCCGGCGGCCAGCGTGAATGGCCGGGAGGCGCACGAAATCGTGTGGACCGGCGGTGACGGCAATGCGCGCCGCATGCTCGCTGCCGCTTATGTGCAGTTCTGGACCTTGCCCAATGTGATGTTTCACATCACCACCAGCTACAACATCTTGCGCCACAACGGCGTGCGGCTGGGCAAGCTCGATTTCCTCAACGGGC
>SXGQ01634233.1_pt1 | contig 13208 bp, 12 predicted proteins | sample 3178371 | NCBI WGS metagenome assembly SXGQ01 (sample SAMN11356859, study PRJNA531348) | freshwater metagenome | isolation source: freshwater sample F1-20 | place: China: Fuxian Lake, Yuxi | collected 2017-12-25
GTTCATCCTGAGCCAGGATCAAACTCTCCGTAGTATGTAATCAAAAAATTAAATTATTGTCTTCTTGTGAATCTTGGGGGAAGCGCGTCATCCTCACGGACGGACGCATTCCTTACTTTGGTATTCAGTATGTCAAAGAACAAAGCCCAAATGCTCTTGGGCAAAGCGGACGCAAAGGTAAAACCCGAAAATCTTGTTTGCGACCGTTAAATCAAGATTTTTTTAAATAAAAACGTTTGAGCCTGAAATTGAAGGATTACCCTCGACTCTCCCGCTTTTGGGGAGTGCAAAAGTAAGGAAAACAGCCAAAAAACAATCAAATGAGGCTAAAATGTGGATAAATACCTGCTCAAAAAGTCCCTGTCGCCAACATGACCAAGGTACATGCCCTCAAAACCTCCAGGCCTTGCCCCGTAAGGAGCGTTTCAAAGGCTTGATTTTCAGTACCTGGGTTAAAGATGACCCGCTTGGTCCCGCTGTGAAGTAGTTTGTCTTGGTAAGCCCATTGGGCCTCCGGTCCCAAATAGAGGGTTACCGTATCAGGAATGAAGGTCTCCGAATCCGGCCATTTGGTCCACAGGGGTTGAGGGCCGACTTGTCCAGCCTTGGCCCCGAGTAAATAGCAATCATGCCCGGCGGCAAGCAAACGTTCGGCAGCCCGGTAGGCGTAACGCTCTGGTTTGGAGGAAGCACCCAGGACCAATACCTTCATGAGATCAAAATTACAAAGTCGAACAAAATGAAGGTGATCTAACGGATTGATGAGCCTGCGTGGGTTGCCTGTTGAATTAAGGCATCCACCGAACGGCGTGCATCCAGAATGGCGCTCATGATACCGCCTGCATAACCGGCGCCCTCCCCAACAGGGAATAAATTAGCACATTGAGGGTGATGCAAGAGGGTATCCAATCGAGGAATTCGGATCGGAGATGAAGTCCGGGATTCAGGCCCTGCAACCACAGCGTCCGGTGACATTAAAGCCGGCCATCGCTTGGCCCATTGGTGCAAACCTGCGGCGAGGCGACTTTGGATCTCAACAGGATACAAGGCATTGAGGGGACTTGGGGTGATTCCCGGTCGATAACTGCATGCTGACAGGCCTTGGGCATCCACCGCCTTGGCCTTTGTGCCGGAAGGGGTTGCAAAGTCCTGAAGGCTTTGTGCAGGGGCCCATTGATGCCCGCCACCCATTTCAGCAGCTCGCCTTTCGATATTTTGTTGAAAATTCAATAGGGAAAATGCGGGTCTAGCTTTGTCCAAAGGCACATCGTTCAAACCAATTTCGGTGACCCAGCCTGAATTGGCTGTACCGTTGTTTCGACGGCTTGGAGACCATCCGTTGGTAACCACTTCGGAGGGGTTGGTTGCACATGGCGCCATGATACCCCCTGGACACATACAGAACGAATACACCCCCTTCCCTGCCACCTGCTCCACAACAGCGTAAGAGGCAACCGGCCAATGTTTTGGCGTTTCGCCTCGAAGTCTGTACCTCCACTTGTTGACGAGTTCTTGGGGATGTTCCAGCCGAACCCCCATGGCAAGCGCTTTGGGTTCCAGGCTTAAGCCGCAACGGTCCAGCATCTCATAGACATCTCTTGCCGAGTGACCTGTGCACAACATCAAGTAGTCCAAAGGCATTCGTTGGCCATCCTGCAGGACCAGGGCTTTGACCACCGATTTATTGTAATCAAGGCCCTCCACCCTGCTGCCAAAATGAAAATAACCGCCTGCAGCCTCGATCCACTGCCTAGCCGTTTGGATAAGGGCCGGTAATTTGTTGGTCCCAATGTGCGGGTGGGCTTCGTAAGCAATTTCCGGGGGAGCACCCAATTCGATCAACAAACGAAGAACTGTATCAATATCCCCTCTTTTGGTGGAGCGCGTGTATAACTTCCCGTCGCTGAACGTACCGGCCCCGCCCTCTCCAAAACAGTAATTGGAATCCGAATTCAGTTGACCTTCACGGCTTAACAAGGCAACATCGCGACGGCGCTCCCGGATAGCCTGTCCCCTCTCCACAATGATTGGACGCCAACCATATTCCAGACAGCGCAATGCGGCAAAAATTCCTGCCGGGCCGGCCCCTACAATATGCAATTCTGGGGCATTAGGGCCTAGGATCTGAGGTACAAAGGGGAGTCCCTGTACCTTCATGGCCTCCTTGCTGGAGGAAGCGGCAAAACGTATCAAAACCCTTGCGCCTGATCCCCTTGCGTCTACGCTACGGCGCAGAATGGTCAAGCCCCCTGAAATCTCCTGAGCATACCGATCCTCCATAAGCGCTTGAAGATTAGGATAGCCCAACGTTTGGGGGGCATAGGCCTCTGCAGGATTCAAATAAATTTCGTGAACACTCATCTTGTCCCAAAATTGCATCCCAAAGGCCCTTGATGAGCACTTGCCTACAAAGCAGGGTTATCCACAGGATTAAGGTCATTGTGCACTTGTTTCGATGGATTATCCACGACCTGTAGGCAATTGTTCACCTTCAAAGACAACGTGTGGAATGATTCCCTCAAAAGAAATGGAAATAACAAAAAACGACCTTGGCCGAAAGATTAAGTTTGTGGCATGGAAACTTCGAACAACCTGCTCAAGAAACGAAACCTAACCCGTGGCAACTTGGCCTCTCTACCGGTAGGGATGGGGAAAATACCACCGCAAGCCATTGAGATTGAACAGGCTGTTTTGGGAGCCCTTATGCTCGAAAAAGAAGCCTTGTCCCAAGTCATCGACCTGCTTCATCCCGAAGTGTTCTACCACGATAAAAACCGATGGACCTTCGAAGCCGTTCGATCCCTCTTTGAGAAATCCGAACCCGTGGATCTCCTCACCGTAACCCAAGAGCTCAGGACCATAGGACGCCTTGAAGAAATAGGCGGTCCCTTTTACCTTACCGAGCTCACCAACAGGGTTAGTTCTGCGGCCAACATTGAATTCCACGCACGCATTCTCTTGGAGAAATTCATCCTCCGGGAACTCATCCACCTTTCAGGCGAAATGGGGACCGAAGCCTTCGATGACACCGTTGATGTTTTCGAATTGCTCGATCGTTGTGAAACCCGGCTCTTTGGAATTGCAGACCGTAACATTCGTCGCAACGGTGACGGTATCCAAAACTTGGTACAGAAAGCCATCAAGCAAATTGAAGCCATCTCCAAGCAAGGCGATGGTTTATCGGGAATCCCTTCCGGGTTTACCGCCTTGGATCGGCTAACCTCCGGTTGGCAAAGGGGTAGCCTTAACATTATCGCCGCCAGGCCGGGGATGGGTAAAACTGCATTTGTCCTTGGACTTGCACGCAATGCTGCGGTGGACTATCAGCAAGGGGTGGCCTTCTTTTCCCTCGAGATGTCCGGGATCGAATTGATCAACCGACTGCTTGCTTCCGAAACAGAAATTGAGGGCGAAAAGCTCAAAAAAGGCAAACTTGCAAACCACGAGTGGATACAATTGACCAGCAGAACCGACACCTTGACCCGGGCGCCGTTGTTCATCGACGATACTCCGCAATTAACACTCTTTGAACTCCGTGCCAAAGCAAGAAGGCTTAAATCGCAACACAATATTCAGCTCATTGTGATTGATTACCTTCAATTGATGGGCGGCGGATCCAACGACGCCTCCGGTATGAACCGGGAACAAGTGATTGCATCCATTTCTCGAGGCCTGAAAGCCTTGGCCAAGGAGCTCGATATCCCTGTGATTGCCTTGAGTCAATTGAGCCGTCAGGTCGAAGTCCGCGGCGGTAACAAAAAACCGATGTTATCCGACTTACGAGAGTCCGGAGCCATCGAACAAGATGCCGATATGGTCATGTTTATATACCGACCCGACTACTACAAAATGGAGGGGGAATCGTATCCGGATCAGGCACAAATCATTGTTGCCAAACACCGTAATGGCCAAACCGGTGAGATTGATTTGCGCTTCCAGGAGCGTTTTGCCCGATTTGTCAACCCGGGGCCCTTTGGGGGAGGCCCTGATACGGCATTGGGTCGTCGTGAACCTCACGAACCCCATGACCCCTACGGTAGTAGCGATCGAACCTTTCCATCGCGGTTAAACGATATGGAAAGCGAGGCCCCTCCTTTCTAAGCCTCAAACAAAAGTTGATTATCCCGTGATTGAGCAGACCCGTTCATTTCCAGAATTCACCTTTCCCCCATCCTGGGATAATTTCCTTGGAAACCCGGCCATGGACCTTCTGCTAAAGCCCTTGGATCAATATAGCCAAGCCCTGAAAGCGGGGAAAAAAATATACCCTGATTCATCTCGCTTGTTTAGGGCTTTCGAACTCGTGCAACCCGAGGCGGTCCGGGTGGTAATTCTGGGACAGGATCCTTATCATGGGCCTGATCAGGCGAATGGTTTGGCCTTTGCGGTGGATCCGGATCAAGATCCTCCCCCCTCCTTGCGTAATATTCAAAAAGCAGTCCACCATGACCGGCAAGCATGCCGTGCCGAAGGCTTGGAATCCCTCATGAACGGTCCAATTGATTGGGGCACAGGTGATCTGGAGGCCTGGGCTGGGCAGGGTGTTCTGCTATTGAATGATGTACTCACCGTGGAAGATGGCTGTCCAGGCGCTCATCGGTCTTGGGGTTGGTCAGCATGGACCGAATACGTCCTGCATGCGTTGCAGACTTCTCGGCAAGGCCTGGTATGGATGCTTTGGGGCAAGGAAGCTCAAAGGCATCATGCAGGCCAACTTGCCCAGGAAGGCTCCGTCCATCATCGGGTGCTTGCCGCTCCCCATCCTTCACCCCTCTCAGCGTACCGAGGGTTCCTCAACTGCAGGCACTTTTCCAAGGCCAATCGCTTTCTCTCATCCTATCTTTGAGCAATGCCTAGCCAACCTTTACCCTTCGCCGAACCGTTTCATTGGACCTCCAAGCGGGTTGCTGAACTGGAAGAATCCCAAACCCTAGCCATGGCGGCCCGTAGCAGGGCCTTGACTGAACAAGGTTATGAGATCATTAATTTGAGCCTGGGTGAACCGGATTTTGATACCCCGGCTCATATTCAAGAAGCTGCTTGTCAAGCAATCCACGACAATTTTTCCCGGTACACTCCCGTTGCGGGTTATGCCGATTTGCGAAAAGCAGTTGTTCACAAGATGGAACAAGACCTGCAGTGGAAGGTTAGTCCTGAACAAGTTCTTTTCAGCACGGGAGCGAAACAAAGTTTGATCAATGTTTTGATGGCTGTCCTTAATCCAGGGGATGAGGTTCTGCTACCGGCTCCATACTGGGTGAGTTATACCGGGATGATTCAAATGGCCGAGGCCAAAGCGGTTGTACTGCCATCCAGTGCAGAATCCGGTTACAAAATCAGCGCAGAGGCTTTGGAAGCGGCCATCACACCGCGGACACGGATGCTCCTTTATTCCTCACCCTGCAATCCCAGCGGTGCAGTCCTTCAAAGGGAGGAGTTGGAGGCATGGGCCGTCGTGTTACGAGAACATCCCGGGATTTTAGTGGTTTCGGATGAGATTTACGAGCATATCCGTTTTGAAGGAACGCATTGCAGCATGGTCCAATGCCCAGGGATGGCTGATCGTACGGTCGTGGTGAACGGCATGTCCAAGGGATTTGCCATGACCGGGTGGCGATTGGGTTACGCAGTGGCGCCACTTGAAGTGGCCAAAGCCTGCGTTAAACTCCAAGGCCAATTCACCTCGGCTACTTGCTCGATTGCGCAACGGGCTGCACTGGCTGCACTCCAAGGCCCCATGGATGACACCCAACGCATGTGCGATGCGTTTCGCGAGCGCAGGGATTTGGCCATAGCCGAAACAGCCGATCTCCCCGGCTGGGATTGCCCGGTCCCGGAAGGCGCCTTCTACCTATTTCCCAACATTTCGACCTGGTTTGGAGCAATCTGGCAGGGCAAACCCATCGGCAATGCCGAGAGGTTGACCGAGTTCCTCTTGGAAGAGGCAAGGGTTGCAACCGTATCCGGAGACGCTTTTGGCGCACCGGAGTGCATACGCTTGTCCATCGCCTGTTCGGAAGCCCAAATCAAAGAAGCGATGGTACGCATTCGCCTAGCCTTTCAGCAATTACTTTCCCAAAATTCCCTTGATCAAGGTTCCTGACTTTGACCGTATTCAGGTAGCGGTTGCTGGTGACTTAATGCTTGACACCTATTGCATTGGGACCGTCAGACGACAATCCCCCGAGGCTCCTGTCGATGTCCTTGATTGGGAAAATCGAATGGACCGAGCCGGGGGTGCAGCCAATGTGGCATTGAATATCTTGGGATTAGGCGGGCATGCTCAACTTACCGGATGGGTCGGTAAGGACCCGGAGGGTAGCATTATTCGGGATTTGTTGCAACAAAATCACATTGCAGATCCTAGCCTTATGGAATTAGAGGATTATCCCACGACCCACAAAACACGCTACCTCCATGGCTCCAGGCATCTTTTAAGGGTTGATCACGAAAGCCGGGTTAAGGTCTCTGAAGCTTTGATGGCAAGGCAACTGGAAGTTTTGGGCAAGCTCCTGGTCGGTTGCCAAGCCGTTGTTTTGCAGGATTACGAAAAAGGCTATTTCAACCCCCATAATATCCCGTCTATCCTATCCTTGTGTAAGCAATCCAAGGTCCCTGTAGCTGTGGACCCCAAAAAAGACCATTTCTGGTTATTTCAGGGGGTTGATTTGTTCAAACCCAACCTTAAGGAATTGTCTGAGGCCTTAGGAAGGAAATTATCGTTGGAAGGAGATGACTTGCAAACAGCTTGCCAGGAGGCGAGGGATCGTTTGGGGTGCAGGATCTTGATGGTGACCTTAGGGGATCAAGGAATTGCTTTATTGGACGAGCATGGTTTCTTCCGGCAAGACGGGCATCCCCGTAACGTGGTCGATGTATGCGGTGCAGGCGATTCGGTCATTGCCGCTGCAGCTTGTTGTTTGGCCTTGGGGCTTGGATCGGACGATATTGCCGCATTGGCCAATTTATGCGGAGGTTTGGCCTGCGAGCGTTCAGGTACCCATCCTGTGAGTTTGGCACAAATCCACGAATCTCTGAAGCAAATGATCTCGTGATCCTCTACCGCATCTTGAATTTGATAACCTTGGTCACCCCCTAAATTCAACCATGTCGTTGTTCCAATCGTTCGGTTTTTTACAATTGTTACGGATCGAAAAGCCGTTGCTGCAAACCCTCCTGTGGATTCGAACCCTGGGTACCATGGCCTCTATTGGGTTAATGGTCTATTATTTCGGTTTCCCGTTGACTGTCCAAGGCCAATTCAAGATCATCGAATGGCAAAATTCACTTCTGGGAGTTTTTGCTTTAAGTTTTGTTATTCGTTGGCTTTTTACCCGCTTTGAACGGAGTTTCCTTCAGGTCTCCTCTCTTGAAACGTTGCTGCTTGGGCTCTGGTGTGCCGAAGGATTGTGGGCGGTTATGGGACGCCCTTGGTTTGCTCAATTTACCCAAAACTATGACGAATTACTGCCTTATGCATGGTTTGTGCATACCTTGGCCGTTGGTCTCGCGGGTCAGGAACTGGTCCGACTAAGCAATTCGGTGGTCACGGTTCGGCTTAAGCCTGCGGCGACGTTGATATTCTCCTTTATAGTCCTGATTGGCATAGGAACGGGGCTGCTAATGTTGCCCCAAATGAGTCAAAGGCCAGGATCCTTACCCTTCGCGGATGCTTTGTTTACTTCGGTATCGGCAACCTGTGTTACAGGTTTAAGCACCATCGATGTGGGATCGGCGCTCACTTTCAAAGGGCAATGCGTACTCCTGGCGTTGATTCAATTGGGCGGCATTGGCATCCTAACCTTTGCAACCTTTTTTGCTTTGTTTCTCAAGAAGGGGGTTGGCATCTCGCATCAAGCGATGATCAAAGACTTCATGTCGGAAGAAAGTCTGTTCGATGCCAAGAAACTCTTGGGACAAATCATCTTTTATTCCCTAATCCTTGAATTGGGCGGTGCCGCCTTGATTTACCTCTCATGGCCCTTGGAATCCCCCATGTATTTCAATTCTTTGGATAAGGCATTCCACTCCCTCTTCCATTCCGTATCGGCCTTCAACAATGCAGGATTCTCACTTTATACCTTGGGTTTGGCAGAACCTTTTCTCCACCATGCCCCGGTTTTGCGAATCTTGATCGCCTTGCTGATTATTTTGGGGGGATTGGGCTTCCCGGTCCTGCGGGATTTGTTCGGGTACCATCAAATTCGAACCCGGCTGAATACCCCATGGAAGAAATGGAAACTTTCCACCCGAATTTCGGTGTGGACCTCCGTTTTCCTTCTGCTGGTAGGGACTGTAGTTTTCTTGATATTGGAACAACGTTCCGGGGGACCACTGCTACATCACCGTGGGTTTTATGCCTGGGTTGATGCATTTTTTGCTTCAGCTTCCGCAAGAACTGCGGGCTTCAACACCTTGGATGTGATGGCCTTTGGTGTGCCGACCTGCCTGCTCATGATTTTCCTTATGTTTATTGGTGGGGGCTCCGGGTCCACAGCCGGAGGGATTAAAACCTCTACGTTTACTTTGCTGGTTCTGGCCGTGTGGTCCACCATTCGTAACAAAAAACAATTGGAACTTGGGGGTCGTTCCATTCCTTTTGATTTGTTAAACAAAGCCTATACCGTCTTTTTCTTTGCGGCCACTTATATTTTTGGATGCAGCTTTGTTTTGGCCATCCTCGAACCCGGTATCCCCATCCTGGACTTGGTCTTTGAGGAGGTTTCGGCCTTTTGTACTGTTGGCCTAACGCGAGGACCGACCATGGAAATGGGTCAGGGGGGCAGAGCCATTTTGATGCTTTCTATGTTCGTGGGCAGAGTAGGCACTTTAACCCTGGCCTTTGCCTTGGCCTCCAAAAGCGAGAACCAAGCCTACACCTACCCCAAGGCCCATGTGCTGATTGGTTGAGGCATCGCGGTTCTTATACCTGCCTCATGGCTTCGACGGGATCCATTCGACCCGCACGCAATGCTGGCCAGATTCCGGCCACCAGCCCAATTACCGATGAAATTGCGGCCGCCATAAACACATTATGCCACATGAGCGTCAACTCCAAATCCATGAATGCATTCAATGCCGCCACAAGTCCCGCGACGGCGAGTAGACCCATCATTCCGCCCAACAAACTTAGGACCACCGATTCCAACAAGAACTGTAGAATAACAAAGGATCGTTGCGAACCCAAGGCCATTTGCACCCCGATTTGCGGGGTTCTTTCGTAAACGGAAACAAACATGATGTTGGCGATTCCAAAGCCTCCAACCAGCAAGGAAAATCCTCCGACAATCCAACCGATAATCCCTATCGTTGCAAAAGTGGCCTGCAATTGATTCGCAAGCAAGGAAAGTTGATTCAAGGCAAAATTATCTTCACGACGGGGGGGCAATCGTCGTATAGATCGCATTCTGCCGCGTAACTCGGCCTTAAATTCTTCAAACGGTATTTGACCTTTGGGCTTGGCCATGAGCAGAGGATAAAAATCTTCAAAACTTTGACCTTTGACTTTACGCAACCAATTTACAGGCAAGAGGATGGCCTCATCCAAACTGGTGTTGATGGAGTTGTTACCTTCTTTGCGGATGACCCCCAAAACTGTTGCACTTTGCCCCAAACAACGAACCCTTTGGCCCAAGGCTCTTTCGGCAGAACCAAAGAGCTCCTGTGCGATCCCCGAACCTAACAAAACCACCCTGGCCCCGGTTTTGGACTCCGAAGGGTGGAAGAATCGACCATTCTCCAACTCAAATTCCCGAAGATCCGGGTAATGCTGACTGACGGCCAAGGCTTTGATCTTGGATAATTCCTCACGGCCACCCTTGATTCGGTCCAATTCGAAATCCACGAAAAGCGCGATTTCGGCCTTGCCTTCGCTTCGCTTTTGAAGTTCTTGAAACTCCCTGTAGGAAGGTTGGGGCCTGGACATGTATTTCCACCAAGGATATTCGGAATTGAAGGCCCATGGCCATTTCTCCACATAAATAACCTCGTTCCCCAAGTTGGAGAGGGAATTTCTGAACTTTAGTTCCCAGGAATCCACCAAAGTGAAAACCGTGATTACCGTAAAAATCCCTATGGATATCCCCAATAACGACAAAAAGGTACGAAGCCGGTTGGACCACAAGGAAAACAAGGCCATACGGGACCCCTCCACCAGTGGAAACCACAGAATTCGTAAGGAACTTGGTACAGCCATTTCGTTGAGGGATTAGCGCCTCAAGTTTACATTATCTTTGCGTTTTCTTACCCAAAAACTACCCAACGCCTTGAAATTATCGGAATTTAAGTTCGACCTGCCCTCCAGCCTCATCGCCTCCAAGCCCCTACCCAACAGGGATGACTCCAAAATGATGGTGGTGGACCGCAAGACCCAGACCATCGAGCACCGGAAATTCAGGGATATTCTGGATATCTTCCAAGAAGGGGATAGCTTGGTCCTCAACAATTCCAAGGTATTCAGGGCCAGAATGTACGGGAACAAAGAAAAAACTGGGGCCATAATTGAAGTCTTCCTGTTGAGAGAGCTCAATGGAAGCATGCGCATGTGGGATGCCTTGGTGGATCCAGCCCGCAAAATTCGAGTGGGTAATAAATTGTACTTCGGAGAGAATGACGAATTGGTGGCCGAAGTCGTCGATAACACGACCTCAAGGGGCAGGACCATTCGCTTTATTTTCGACGGCGATGACGAGGGTTATCGTCAAGCCCTGTTTCAATTTGGAGAGACCCCCTTGCCCAGAGAATTAGGCAGAGACGTACAGCCGGACGACGAGCAGCGATACCAAACCATTTTTGCTTCCCGAGTAGGTGCCGTCGCCGCCCCAACCGCTGGAATGCACTTCAGCCCTGCAGTACTTAAACACATGGAACTTATTGGTATCGAAGCCCCTCAAATTACCCTGCACGTTGGGTTGGGTGTCTTTAAACCTGTAGAAGTTGAAGACCTCACCAAGCACAAGCCCGAGTCTGAATTTTTTGAGGTGGATGAATCCGCTGCAGCTACCATCAACCGAAGCCTGGAACACAAGCATCGGGTTTGTGCCGTGGGAACCACTACCTTGAGGGCCTTGGAAGCCTCGATGTCTGCTGGACGGAAAGTTAAACCCACCACCGGCTGGACGGACAAATACATGTTTCCACCTCATGACTTCAAATTGGCCGATTCTTTACTCACCAATTTTCAACTCCCCGAATCCACCTCGTTGATGATCGCTTCATCCTTTGCGGGGAAAGATTTCCTGAAAGAAATTTACAAGGTCGCTATTTCCAAGAAATACCGCTTCTTCGCCTATGGAGATGCCTTGTTAATCCTTTAATCAATACCTATGGAATGGTTAATTTCCTTGCTGACCTTGACGGTTCTGGAAATCGTTTTGGGTATAGATAACATTATTTTTATTACCATTCTTACCGATAAATTGCCCAAGGCAGACCGGCTAAGAATTCAACGCATCGGCTTGATTTTGGCTCTTGTCTTTCGGGTTGGTCTCCTGCTCAGTATTTCTTGGCTAATGGGGTTGACCCAACCCGCCTTTGGGCTGATGGGTTGGGAACCCTCGGCCAAAGATTTGGTTCTCCTCGCGGGTGGTTTGTTTCTGCTCGCCAAAACCACCTCGGAATTGCATTCCAAGGTCAACCACCTGGAGCATTCCGGTTCCAAGAACCCTCCTGCAATGGGCCATGGTTCCGAGGAAGACGCTTCGAAAATTCTAGCCTCCAACAAGGCCAGAGCATCCAAGCGCCGAATGGCCACGGGGATTATCATCCAAATTATCCTTATTGATTTGGTCTTCTCCTTTGACTCCATTCTCACCGCTGTCGGGCTGAGCGATCAAATTCAAGTGATGATTGCCGCGGTGGTTATCTCCATGATCGTAATGCTCATGATGGCCGAGTCAATAGGTCAGTTTATTCAAAAGCAACCTTCGTTGCAAATCCTTGCCCTGTCGTTCCTCATGCTCATCGGATTTATGTTGCTGATTGAGGGTTTCCACTTCGAAGTGCCTAAGGGATACCTGTATTTCGCCCTGGCATTTTCCACTTCGGTTGAATTGTTACGCCAGCGTTTTGAACGCAAGCAACCCAGGCAGCAAGATTAATTCATCGAAGGATCATTGCCATCATAGCAATGCGATGATTGGGCAATTCCCTGGGCTAAATCCTCAGTATTCGTCTTCGTTGAAGAAGAAATCGTCTTTGGTGGGGTAATCAGGCCAAATTTCTTCGATCGTCTCGTAGGGTTCACCATCGTCTTCGAGTTCTTGCAGGTTCTCGATCACCTCCATAGGTGCACCCGACCGTATGGCGTAATCGATGAGCTCATCCTTGGTGGCTGGCCAAGGGGCATCTTCGAGATGGGAGGCTAATTCCAGGGTCCAGTACATAGGTTAGGGATAGGCGTGGGATTGTTCGGCAAATATAAAAATTCTAATTAAACTCACAAGCCCCTCGCTCAAAACAACGAAAGGCTATTAATTCCGTCAAAGTTGCCCAGCGCGAGGGTTCCAAACATGGGCCTCAATCCCTTGAGAACGTAATATTTCGCGGGCCAGGACGAAGAAGTAATCCGATAGTCGGTTGAGCGTCACCACGACGGGCTCCAACCTTGTAGCTTGGTCAGGCATGGCGACCTTGAGCGAAACCACGGCCCTTTCGGCCCTGCGGCAGATCGTACGGACTACTTGGGCCATGGCCGAGGCAGGATGGCCACCCGACAAGATAAAGTTCCTGAGCGGCTCCAAGGCGGCGTCCATTCGGTCCATCTCGGCTTCCAGCCGACCTACCAAACGGATGTTCATTGCCGGTAATTTCCATGTCTCCACTTCGGCCTGATTCTCGGCAGCCAAATGCGATCCCATGCTAAAGAGCTCCTCCTGAATTTCTCCCAGGAAGGCACGGTGGGAGCTCAACGCTTCCTGCTCCTTGAGAAGACCAATCCAGGCATTAAGTTCGTCCAGTGTACCGTAAGCCTCCAGGCGCGGATCCGATTTGGAAACCCTGCTGCCACCAAGGAGCGAACTGCTACCGGAATCACCCGTTTTGGTGTAGATCTTCATGGTCCTGATTTAGGGTAAGAGCATCCGATTCCACGCGGCCATCTTTGAGGCGGACCATACGGTGCGCATGCCTTGCAATATCCTCTTCGTGGGTAACCAGCACAATGGTATTCCCTAATGCATGGATTGATGCAAACATTTCCATGATTTCCA
>SXGQ01455869.1_pt1 | contig 13207 bp, 8 predicted proteins | sample 3178371 | NCBI WGS metagenome assembly SXGQ01 (sample SAMN11356859, study PRJNA531348) | freshwater metagenome | isolation source: freshwater sample F1-20 | place: China: Fuxian Lake, Yuxi | collected 2017-12-25
AAAGCAGCAGCAGAAGAAGCAAGAAAAGCAGAAGAAGCAGCAAGAAAAGCAGAAGAAGAAGCAGCAAGAAAAGCAGCAGAAGAAGCAGCGGCTGCTAGTAAAATGGTATTATCTATTGTTAAAATTAACTTGGAAAGTGTATTTTCTATTTTAAAAGAAACAAAAGGACAAGATGTATTACCTATTGTTAAAAATAACTTGGAAAGTGTATTTTCTATTTTAAAAGAAACAAAAGGACAAGATGTATTACCTATTGTTAAAATTAACTTAGAAAGTGTATTTTCTCTTTTTAAACAAACAAAAGGACAAGATGTATTACCTATTGTTAAAAATAACTTGGAAAGTGTATTTTCTCTTTTTAAACAAACAAAAGTACAAAATCAATTAATACCAGATTTTTTTAAAACATATCCATATACTGATAATAATATTACTATACTATATAAAGATATTGGCGAAGATAGTGACAATGGTAAGAATAATGCACCATTTAATATTGATGATTCTTTATTAAAAAGTTATAATTATTTAATCTATATAAATAATGGTAAAATAGATGTATTTAAAATAAAAAGATATTATAATTTAAAACATATATTAAAAAATATATATATATATAAAGATATCATAATAATTTCTAAAAAAGACGCATTTAAAAAAGACGCATTTAAAAATTTATATCAATATAATAAGTATTTATCTATCAATTTAATTTTTATTTACAAAAATATAGGCGAAAATGATATAAATAATTTACCAAAATTTAAAAAACAAGTCCTAAATAAAAATGTTAATTCGAAAACTATCGAGATTGGTATTGATACATGTAATACAATTAAAGCAATAATTAAAAAGAAAGAGGTATTAATAATTGTTAAAAATAACTTAATTAATGTAATTTCTTCTTTAAATATTAGAAAGGTTTCATCTCTTCCTGCTGCCCCATACGTTTTAAATATTCTTAAAGGTATAAAGCATTTGGAGTATTAAAAAGAAAAGCAGAATAAACAGTGCCTTTTTATATATAATAATGCTCAAAATAACAAATTGTATACAACCTATTGTATTTGTAATTAGATCAATGAATATTATTTTTTTACATATAATTAAAAATTGATATAAAAATGTTTCATAATTATATATATACGAATAAGTAGAGTAAGTGTCATGGAAAAGAATCTAGCAATTTTAGCATTAAAAAAGGCAGAGGAAAGAAGAGCAAGAAGAAATGAATTGGCTAAAAAAATGCGTGAAAAGCGTGGTGATGAATTAAAAGAAAAGCAAAGAGAATATGCTAAAATACATAGAGATAAAAGGAAAAAAGAAATTGAGGATGCTATGGCAGCAATTAAGAAAGAAGAAAAGCCTAAAGAAATCCCTATACAAAAAGATATAGTTAAAATCGAGAAAAATAATGGCGTATTAATAAGCAAAGTTGAAAAAACAGGAATAAAAGGTGTAAGTGAAAAAACAGCAAACGATTATATAAGTAAAATCAGTATAATTCATAAAATAATCTCAAAAAATATTCTAGATAAAGATGTTTTAAAAAGAGTTTTGACAGGTAAAGAAGAATTAGGTGATCCTACGAGTGTAATAAATAATATGGAATATATTAAAAATATAGATCAAGTAATTAAAACTATTGATGATAAATATGATAATTTACAAACAAAGAAAGCCTATATATCTTCATTTATCACACTCGTTTCATATTTACCTACAGTACGCAAAGATAACTATGATAAAATTAGAAAAAAATTTGAAGAAATTAATAATGAAATATATGGTGTTTGCGTAGAGAATGGAAAAGATAATATTGGATTAATAAATACAGAATTTGCCAACGAAATAGATAAAGATATAGAGAGTTTTGACGAAGACGAATTAATGGAAAATATAGCAAATATAGGAACAGACGACAGATTAATATATTTATTCTATACTTTACAACCTCCTCGAAGAAATGATGACGTTTTTTTGATAAATATTAAAAAGATTAATAACGGGGAAGAGGTTAATTATAATATCTTAAATGCTAAAGAGAACTATATAATAGTAGATGAGGATAATAATCCAAGTGAGATAGTATATAATAAATATAAGACTTATAAAATATATGGAAAACAGTCTATAATGATAACTAATAATAATCTAAAAGATATTATCAAAAACTATATATATAGATATTCTTTAAACGATGGTGATAAATTATTTAGAAAATTTAGCAGTTCTACTACATTCAATGTAGCAATAAAGAGAATATTTAGTAAGATATATAGCAAAAAAATAACACTAAGCAATATTAGATATTCATATATAATATGGGATTTGAGAACGACACGTAGTATAAATTATTTATCTAATCTTGCGGCTATGATGGGACATTCTGTCGAAGAGCAACAACTTTATAAAATCTCTTAAAAAACGTTTATTACTTAACTATGTAAATTTTTTTAAGTATTATTTTTTATTTTTTGTAATAGATTTCTTAGTGTTATAGAAAGTTCATAACCATAAGAATCTACTGTTCTACGAGAATGCGAAGATTTTGTAGCATATCTTGAAGGAGTCATTCCTATTTTACGCCAAAAAGACGGGCCCTTACTATTTCAACTAACATCGGCGTCTATATAAATTAGCATATCTTGATCCAATTCTATGTAAGGACGCGATTTTCTATATATTATCTGTTAATATATACATACCTCTGCTATTATTCCAATTGTAATATACATATTCATGAAAATTCTTTAATAAAATACAAGAGTATCTTCTTCCATTGAAAATTTTCATCAACGTCAACATATAATTGATGAGGAAACCCTTTTCCTATAATTAGAGAAAATTCTCCTATTATTTCATTATAATTTTTTTTATAAAAGATGATATATTTTTCTCACGACTATCATAATACCAGTCATACGTTATATTTTCAGCCATAATATCATATTATATTCCCTTATACATTATAAATATATTTATTATATTTGTTTATATTTAATTTATATATGTTTTCTAAATGTTAAAGAATATCTTACATCTTTTATATTTTTTTCAATTGGAATTCCGTGTGTGAACTCTATTTGAAAATCTCCTCCCATTTGTATCAGGCTATAAGAGGTTGTTGGTATATCAATTATCTTATCCTTTGTTATTTTATTGCGTATGCGAAATTTACGAACAGAACCATAAGATATCGCGATAACCCCTATATCATCTAATGTATTTTCATTATCGCTATGATCTGATATATAATTATTACCGTCATTATATCTATTTACTAAAATACCATTATAAGATGCTCCAAATTGCGTATTTACAATTTTCAATAATTCGACTAAATTTGATTTTAGCGGTTTTGATTCAGCGAGTTTTCCAGAATAATAATATCCGCGTGTTTCGTTAGAAAAAAACCCTACATCTCTTTGCTGATGTACTATTTTACCCATGAATTTTATAGTTGGCTTAATATCAAGGCAATCCTTAACTTCTTCAATACATCTATCAATAACTTCTTTGTGATTTTTATACGATAAGATATTCAAAAAAGATTTATCAGTTTTAACAAGACATATCATAGTTGTAAAGTTATAAAAATTATGAGAACGTGATCATTTTTTATATTACTCTATACGCTTATATAATAGTTGTTCATTGGTAGAATGACCCATGAGCAATGCTAAGTTTTTCAAATAATTGGCGTTATGTGCTGTTCTCATTACACATGTAATATACGAATGTCTAATATTATTAAGCGTTATTTTTTTACTATATATCTTGCTAAATATCCGCTTTATTCCTTGACAAAACGAAGAAGAACTCTTATATTTTATAAATAAACTGCTATTGTCTTTTAAAGAATACATTAAAATATATTTCTTTATAATATTTTTCAAATTATCATTTACTATAGTAATTATCTGTCGTCCATATAAATAATTTGTTTTATATTTATTATAAATTATCGCGTACGGATTATTATCTTCTTCGCGTATAATAATATAATTTTTATCATTATCTAGATTTTCATAGTTAAAATTTTTAATCTCTGTATCTTTCAATTTTAATATAGTTATTAATTGAACATCTTCTACGCGTCGCGGAGGTTGTAATGTATAAAATACATAAACCAGACCATCATCTATATTGAGTTTATCATAATTTTTCATGATTTCATCTTCTTCAAAATTATCAATACTTTCCTCATTTATAGCCTTCTTATTCATACCTCTTTCTTCATATATCTCTTCTTGTAATTCTTCAAATTTCTTTCTAATAATTTCATAAGTTATATTTCCAGCATTTATATTAGGCAAATATGATATCAGTGTCATAAAAGATGCTATATGAGATTTACGAGAATACATATTATCATATTTGGTATATATTGTCTTTATTATTTTATCTATATCCTTAATATATTCCATATTATTAATAAATTCTCTATCATCTCCTTCATATTCTTTACCCGTCAATATTCTATTTAATAGTTCCTTATCCAAATCATTATTAGATAATATATTATGTATTATTGAAATTTTATTAATATAATCCGTTGCCGTTTTTTCACTAACACCTCGTATACCTGTTTTTTCCGCTTTACTTATCATAACTCCCTTATCTTTTTGAAGTCGTATCTTATTAAGTAATATGACATCTCCTGAAACATCTTCTAAATTTTCTAAATTCTCTATAGTAATATCATTAATATCTGTATTAGTATCACTGTATGTTTTAAATTGTTTTTTTAATTTTTCAGCATGTGCCTTTCTATATTCTTTTTGCTTTTCTTTTAGTTCATCTCCTCTTCTTTCACGCATCCTTTTTGCTATCTCATTCTTCTTTTTTCTGTTCTCTTCGGCCTTTTGTAATATTAATAAATTAATATCCATTACACTATTTATTATATCATTTATATTTTATATACCATTACAATACGCATTTATATTTACATTAACATTTTACAATAATGCTTTGTAAAATTAATACAATTTTATTTATATTATATAAGTAGATATAATATAAATAAATGGCTGCCTCTTTAACATTTAATATTGCTGATATCGATGTAGAAGCGTTTCCTATAGATAAAGAAGGAAAAAGATGTAAGGTAAATATTTCAAGTGTTAATGGTACTACGTTAAAAGATTTAGAAGGTAAAGTCGAGAGTATTGTGTTAACATTATTAAAAAATGATAATAAAAAATTCTCACTTTCTATAAAATTAAATAAAAGTTCTAATATTACTAGTTCAACATTAAATATACCTATATATGGAGAAAACAAATATATATATAAAAATACAGACGAATCAATAACTATACTATATAATGTACCACAAGGCGATGTTAAACTTACACATATATTAATTATAGGTACTGCTGTCATCAAAGAAAATGATAAGACTACTTTTACTTTTACTGCGAAACAAAGTATATTTGTTACAAATACTACTACTGAACAACTTACTACTGAAGCAAAACCTTTACATGAATTATTAACTATTGAAGAGTTTTTAAATTTACGCTATATAGATTATTTCTCATTTGATAATGAGAAATTTAATCAATTATATAAGGAAATTCCACAAGGAGGAGGCGGTATTAGTAAAAAAATAAAAAAATAAATCAACATAATAGTTAAATTATGTAATAATTATTACGAATATATATATAGAGTTTTTACGAATTTTTCTTTTTAACTTTTGTAAAAGAATTATCTAATATTTTTTTATAAGTAATACTCGAAACTGATGTAGTACTATTATAATTTATCTCAGCGATACATTCATTATCTTCAATAGTTTCTTGAATTAAATCAATGTGAGATACAATAATAATAGTATCAAAGTATGCTAGCAATGACCTGAGAAAGTTAGGAACTATTGATAAATTATATTTGTCAAAACTTACGAAACCTTCGTCTATATATAACTGTTTACAGATTGCCTTATTATTTCCAAATAAACATAAACGTAATGCTAGAGATATTACAAACTGCTGAAATCCCGATGCTTGATTTATAGAAATTATCTGTTTAGTTTTACAGTCATTATTATCTTCTTTTAAGACATCTAAATTAACATTTTTAATTAGCCAATTAATATGTATCATATCACGCGATACATTAATTATATAATCTAATTCAAATGGTTTTGTCATACTATGACAAATATTCTTTAACATATTATTCGTATTACGAAGTAATTTATTTAGAATTATTTTATCATAGAGATTTATACGGAAATCCTGAAAATTTAATATAATAGTATCCAGCGTTGTTAGCATATTATTAATATTATCTAAAATATCTCGCAAATCTTCGAGGTTTTTAATATTTGACTTATTATAATTAAATATGGCCACCTTTTCGGTTATATCATCGCGGTATTTTTGAATATTATCTCCTCCTTCTTTTATAATATTCTTCAACTCTAATGTCCTTTTAATAATTGGTTTCATCTCTATGTAATTTTTATACACTTCATTATTTCTATAATTCTCTATGATCTCCTTAATATCAAGATATTCCCTAGAATGTATAATATTTGTATTAATATTATATTTTTCCCATTTATTATACTGTTCGACAAGTGTACGATGTGTAATAATACGTGGTTTAATATTCTTGTTATAATTCAATATTTCTACAGATTTTCTTATTTTATTATCAATCTCTTGAAATTTATTAACATATTCATTATAATTATCTTCCCATTTCTTGAACTTATCATAATTTATTATATTCTCTAAATGTTCTCTCAATTCTATCGCTTTATTATAATAAATTAAGATATATGTCTTTATATTTTCAAGTTCCTTATTATTCTCATCAATTGTCTTACTGTATTCTTTCTTATTCTCCAATGCTTCATTTATTTTTTTATTAATTCTTTCGCGTTCTTCGTTGTATTCTAAATAAGTATATCGTTCTTGTAATATCTCATATTTATTTTTATTATTTTTAAATCTATTCATTTTTTCTACTAGCCCATCATAATCTATATTACTGTCAAGTTCCTTTTTAATATTATCTATATCTTCTTCATAACGCTGTATTATAATTTGCAATTCTTTAATCCTATTAACCCAACTCCTTCTACAACAATATTCACACGAAGGGTTATAATGATATTCTTCATTAGTTTCTAATAACATAAGTTCTTCAACATATTTTAATTTATCTTCTTCTGCTTCTTTTAATCGCCCTTTTATTTCATTATATTTTTCTACAGATTCTTCGTTCGCCTTTAAAAATCTTAGAATATAATTATAATCTATTTTCCTTATATCTTTCATAATTTCTTCAGCATTTACATATTGGTTTATATCTATAGAATCATAATGTTGTTGTACGTTTACATTTACATTTACATTTAGCATCTTAAGATTTTCTTGTTCTTTAAAATATTTATTGAGATACTCGTCGTTATCCCGTAATTTAGCATTATAATTTTCTATGTTTTTTTCTAGATTATCTTTATCTTGTAAATATTTTTTATAATTATCTAATGATAAATCGCATAGGCTTACACTATCATGCTTATTAGATTTAGCAGATTTATTTAGATTACTAATATTACTAATATCTTCAATAATTTTATGTAGATATTCTAAATTACCAAATAAATTATTGATATTAGTTAAACATTCTTTTTTTGCCCTATTAGGCTTATCTATCTTATTTACTTTATTGGGTCTTTCTGTTATTAATGATTTTATCAATATATCTAAATCACTATAATCTTGTTTTAGTTTTTCTACACCATCATCATCAATATCTTGATTGTCAATATCTTGATTGTCATACATATCAAAATATTCTTTTAAATATTTATTCTCATTTTCTATAAGAGAAATATCACAAGGTTTATCTATTATATTTATATCTTGAGATTCGATAAGAGATTTGTCATAGGATTTACTCAATTTTATAATATCTTTGTCTTTTAATATAAATTCTAATTCTGCCAAACGTTTTACTTTGATATCATAGATTTCTTGAGATACTATATTATCTAAATTAATTCTGTTTAATAATTCTTCAACATTGACATCAATGTCAATATTTTTATTATGTAATATTGTATTATTATATTTGTATTCTTCTAGAAGAGAACACTGTTTAGTATTAAGTAATTCTAAATCTTCTCTCATATTTTCTATTTCTTTTTCATGATTATCAGAATATTTTGAAGTTAATAATAATTTCTCATATACATCTTTCTTACTCTCGATGTATTTATGTAAACCCTTATATTTATTGATTGTTTTATTGAAAACATTATAAAGATTATAGATATATTCTATATTAAAGGATTTATCTATAAGTTCTAATGTAGATTTAAAATCCATCTTTAATATATCATAATCTACATTTTGAGTAATCATAGATGTTGCTAAGAAATCTTCCATATTTCCAAATAATCTTGTTAATTCATTATTACACGCTGTATCTTTTTTAATAATTTCCATATCTTCATCATTTAAATATTTATATATCACAGTATTACTTATTTGTAATTTATTACCTATATTCTTCCTAGAGTAATTTCTAACAATCCTATATGTTTCTTTTGTTCCTTTGTGACCATTTACATCTAATATTTCGACATCTATAATAGTATATCCTTTACTCTTATTGTGATTAACTACACCGCTTGTTAGAGAATTTTTCTTTGTATTTTCTCCCCATATTGCCAATAACAAAATATCATATATTGCTGATTTTCCAGTTCCATTTTGACCTTTCACCATAAATATTTTGTTATCTAAGTCTGTCATATTTAACCAATTCTTATTTTCATAACACAGTAGTCCCTCCCATTCTAAGTATTTAATTTTATATAGAGATTTAGGAATAATTATGGTATCATCGGTAATAACACAGGCATTTATAACAGTAGATAGTTCTTTATTTATTTTTAAACATTCTTCACGCAATTCTTCAGGATAACTATTGACATCTATTAATAGCAATTCCTTGTTTTTAATAATTTTATTTAATAAAGATAAATTTTCTTGAGATAATAATGGTTTAAAATAGTTTATTAAAGCATCATTATTAATAATTTCATTATCACATGAAATATCAAGAGTATCTATTTTATTTATTGAATCACAAGAGATAGATGTGTCATGTGTAATGCCTTTATGTGTAATAAAATTATTGAAATTATCTATTTTTTCCGTGATATAATATTTAATATTATGTTTTTGTAAGATATTATTAAGATTGAAGATGTTAATGTTAGAAAATATTTTAATGTCGAGATTTTTAGGAAATAATTCCTTATTACTATCTATATAATCTTCTAGATGTCTCTCATATTTTCCATTAATTCTTATTAAAATTTCTTTATTTTCATTTTCTCTAATATTTACAAAACCCTTATCATTATAAACATTGATTTTTTTGATATCTTTGTTATACAAATCCCAAATGAGATAACCATGATTTACTATGTCTTCTCCAAAGTTCTGTTGTATTAAACTTCCAGCATATCCACATATTGTTTTATTTTTATAGGCAAATACTTGTCTCTTATGAATATCTCCCAAAAGCACATAATCAAAATCACTTACCCATTCTAAAGGATAGGGATTGAAAGTTTCTTCTACACATTTCCCATTATATAATTTAGCAGAAGCGAAAGAACCATGAAAAAGGGCTAATTTATATTTAACATTAGAGGATGATATAGAGGGAAATTTTGGCAAATCTTGAATCCTACCACTATTTCTATAAACATCTAATGTCTTATCAATGCTTACAAAAGATATACCGATATCATCGATTACAAATGATGTAGAATTATTTAATACAATAACATTGGGAATTGCAAATGTAGAGGAATAGACTAATGAGGGTTTATTAATATCGCTTTGATCATAATCATGATTACCTGATATAATATAGATTCTGCCTATAGATGATAATGCTTGAATAAACTTGCGATATATTATTAGTCCATAATTACCTATAACATTTTTATTGTGAAAAATATCACCTGTGATAACTATAATAAAATCATTGAAAGATAGATTTAGAGATTCTATATTACTTTTTATTGAAATAATAGTTTCTTTGAAAACCTCTTTATACTCTTCATAGCGTGAATAGGTGTTATCGCCATTTCTAATATGTAAATCAGATAAATGAAATATACGCGACAAAACCATAAATTAATGATATATATAGATATATAGAGATATCTCTATGTGTCAATTTTTACTATCTAATAAAAAATATAAATATGAAGAGTTTTTCATAGATGAGTATAAAGAACTTGATGAATATATGATATATATTGAAGAAAAAATATGGAGAATATTTAGATTAGATAAGGTTTTGTTTTTATTTAGAATTTTTGGATATGATTTATAGGTTATTATAGGCTTATTTGATAATGAATATATAATCTATACAAAATCATTATATATTATAATAGTATATATATTATAATAATTATTTTTGAATTTAATTAATAACAATAATTTTATTATTTATAGAATACAAGAAAGATGTTAAAAAAAAGCGAAGGTGAAAAAAATAAGAGAAAAAATTCAAAAAAACATCAACAAGAAATAAGAGGAGGTGGGGCAAAAGATGGTTTAATATCAAATATGAATATAGGAGATAAACTTAAAATATTAGTAGATATTACAAAAAACGATGAAGTTAAGAATATGTTTAAAAATAGTCCATTTGATAATAAAATTGATGGGACATATTATGATAATGATAAAATAACACAATATCAAAATAATGAAGATGTTTTACAAACAATCAAATTAATATTTATGTGTATTTATTTAGGAACAGACGAATCTTATTATTATTTAGTAAATCATTTTAAAAAAAATACTATTTATGCTGATTATATTACAGTTGCTGTAAATAATAAACATTATACAGACCATAAAAAATATGCTAATATGTTATTTAATAATTTAGTATCAGAATTAAAATTGTATAATTCTGATAGAAAGTCCGTTGCAATAATTGATAATAAATTAAGTAATTTTATATATAAATTTATCGAAAATTTTTATAAATTCCGTATTTATTGTCAAACAAATGATTCTGGTAGTATTACTAAATTATATGTTCCTTTTAAATATTATAATTTAACAAAATTAGAAAATAAGGATGGATTAATCAAAATATATAGTCCTAATAATAATTTTAGAATAGTAGAAAATAAGACTAATATACAAAATATAATAGAAGATATAAAAAAATATACAACAGAATTTGATAATATAATAGTTATTGAACAAGAAGAACAAAATAATTCATTAAAATATGAAGAAAAATTTACAGCAACTATGATTATAGATTTTTTAAATTCATTATATACTACTCCTCCAATAATAAATGATGAATATGATAAATATATAAAAGGAAAAATATTAGAGTATAATACATATTTTTTTGTTGAATTATTTATTAAAGAAAAAAAAGAAACAGAAGCGAATAGTATAACTCATTGCATGGATGATAGTACACTAACAAAACTTTTAAAATATTTAAGACGTGCCGCAATAGGGAATTATAGGGATAAAGAAAAGTTTATGAAAATAGTTGAAAGTGCAATATGTAATATATATAAAGTTGTTGTACCTTTACAGAACGATGAAATGAAACTATATAATAAAATAGAAAAAGATGTAGAAATAAGTATAATTGGACGCGATTTGCTTTGTGATGATGCTGACAATATATTAGGTATTCGGTCAATAATATTTTATAGTTTTATGATTCATAATGATAATTTTAGTAAAGATGATATAATAATAGATAGATTAAAAAGCATATCAAAAATAGAGGAGAGTTCAGTTAGAATTTCACAGAAAAAAAGTATAAAAGATTGCGACAAAATCATAGATAATATTGTTTCAAATAAAGAATTTTTATTAGGTTTTAGTTTATACACTACATATAGTATTAATATATTAAATAGTACTAATATAATTATGCAATATGAGAAATTTAAAAATATAACAGATAATATAAAAAAAGAGTTTGATCCTAATTATAAATATATAATAGAATATAACAATTCTATTAATGAATATCTTGTTAAGTATGAAACGGTTGATAAAGGTGCAGATATTACAATAAAAAGGAATGAGTTGCAATATATAATTTAAATGAAACGGGTTTATAGAGAAACATCTTAAGGAATGCCGTAGTCATGTGCAACCCTTTGAAGGGATTCTATAATACTTTTTATAAATTTATAGGAATAATAATATATCTAAAGACATTCCTATTGTATGTGCTATTACGAATTAAAGGGTGTAAAATACGATGTTAGTAATAAATAATTTGCGTATATGATAACGTGTCGAAGCATAGTGAGAAGGAAATAAAAACCATATAGTTATAATAATGGATAATGAGAAAGAGGTAGAATATAAAAGTATAATCGATGAGATGAGAAATATAATAAGAAATCAAGAGCAAGTAATAGAGCATTTAATATTTCAATCAATGAATATTAAAGTAGAAGAAGACGATGAAGATTTGGAAATAGATGTATTATATAAACCTAATATTATATAAAAGATGAAAATTATATAATAATTTGTTTATATAATATGAGAGATTCAATAATACTTTTTATAATTTTTATAAAATAATAATATGTATCTAGAGAAGCCTCTTGAGGCATGCCTACAGTGTGGGCGACTTTTTGATAGATTCAATAGAAACAAAGAATAATTCAAAAAATGAAAAGAATAAATTGAGTAGCGTAAGTGTATAACTTTATTTATTTAGGAATTTATAAAAAGGTTTAGAAAATTTAGAAAATAAAAAGTTATACGCTTACGCTACTCAAAATAAGAATAGGATTTTTGAAAATATTTGGTTAGGATTCTTGAAGGTTCAAGAGAGGCCTCTCGAGGCATGCCTGTGGCGTGGGCGACCTTTTGAGAGATTCTATAATACTTTTATAATTTTTAGAAAATAATAATATGTATCTTGAGAAGCCTCTCGAGGCATGCCTATGGCGTGGGCGACCATTTGATGGATTCAATAGAAACCAAGAATAATTCAAAAACTTTAAGAAATAAATTGAGTACATAACTTTATTTATTTAGGAATTTATAAAAAAGTTTAGAAAATTTAGAAAATAAAAAGTTATGTACTCAAAATAAGAATAGGATTTTAAAGAATATTTGGTTAGGATTCTTGA
>SXGQ01477655.1_pt1 | contig 13207 bp, 23 predicted proteins | sample 3178371 | NCBI WGS metagenome assembly SXGQ01 (sample SAMN11356859, study PRJNA531348) | freshwater metagenome | isolation source: freshwater sample F1-20 | place: China: Fuxian Lake, Yuxi | collected 2017-12-25
GAGCAGGCGCAGCGCCTGCCTCACCTTACCCTCAATGCGCCCCGGCCCCGCCGCGATGTCACGCACGGCACGGTACTGCCACTCGTCGTTGTAGATCCACAGACTCACATTCCACGCGGCCCACGATCGGTGCCCCTGATATGGCTTCGGCGCTGCCATGGTGTCACAACCTTTCGTGTCGGGCGGGAGGGCGACCCGCTGCCGCCCTCACCACCACACCAATATTATAACACACTTCGCAGGAAATGTCAAACAACCTCAGGGGGAGCTTCGCAGGATCTTGTCCAACCGGTCGGCAGCGTCGGCGGCCAGCGCGCCGCCCACCCACCACTCGAACGCCTGTATAGCAGCCAGCGTGGTGTATACCGCTTGGGCTTTGTTGTTCGCAGCCGCGTGAGCGCAATGAACGGCTGTTTCGTACAGCATCGCCCGCTCGGGCGTTCGTGGATGGCCGTCACCCTCCCAAAACAATGCCAACGCCTCCTGCGACGCCTGCCGCGCGATCGCCTCCGCCTGCACCACCGCCTCGAGCGCGTATAGCACGGTTCTGACGGTCTTAAGGGATGGAGGAGCCTGCTCCCACACGGTGTGCGTGATGATGCCCCCATAGTATCCAACCCGGCGTGCCCCCGCCAGCGCCCGATCGCTGGCGTCAATGAGGCCACATGATGGTTCGACCTGCTGGGCTCCCATTGTCACACCCCTGTCGCTCGGGTGGCCGGGCGGGCGCAACCACCGCACCGCCCCATCACCACCATGCCTATAGTATAACACACTTCGCGGAGAATGTCAAGCAAACTCGGAGGGGTGAGGCACCGTCAGCCCCTGCAGCAGGCCGACGAATGCCCGAAGTGTCTCGGCGCGCCTCGGGCGATCCCAAGCCGACATCTGCACCATGAGCGGGGTGAGGCCCTTCACGGTCACCACGCGACCGCAAGGCGTATGCGACGGCAGCAGCGGCCTCAGTGCAGCCGCCTTGTCCCGCGAACGTCCGTACCCCAGCGCGATCCACGAGGCCGTGCGCGCCAGCGTGCGGTCTCCCAGCACCCATCGCGTCACGGTGTCGGATGAAGCGTACTCCATAGTGTCGCAACCTTTCCTGTCGGGCGGAAGGGCGACCCGCTGCCGCCCTCACCATCACACTCATAGTATAACACACATCACGGGGAATGTCAAGCGGTTTGGCTGTGTTTGCCCGATACCCTGAGCAGCGCCTGCGCGATATGCACGGTATCAGACCATGCCACGGTGAGCATATACATGGTCTGCCGCCCCGCCGGGCGATAATGATACGAGTAATCCGGGCAGGTATACCATAACCTGTCGGCTTCCTCGTACATGGCCTCCGAGATCTTCGCGCACCGTTGCAGCGCGTTGACGTCGTCAGCATCTTCTAACACCGACCAAACCTCATATTGAAGGCGGCCAATCTGCTCGCACAGCGTCCGAATTTTTTGTTCAACTTCGTTCCACTCATATCGACCCATGGTGTCGCAACCCTTCCTGTCAAGACGGGAGGGCGACCCGCTGCCGCCCTCACCACCACACCCATAGTATAACACACGTTGCGAGGAATGTCAAGCACCATTCCACACGACATCCGCGACGCGTCGCGCGACTTCTGGCAAGATGTCGTACTCAGTCACCCGCACTACCAGCGCGTCGGGCTCAAGGTCCGCCTCGCTTTCGATGCCGACCGCGTGCCAGTGATCGGCCAGCGCGGGCACGAATGCATAGCGGCCCGTCGAGCGGAATTGCCAGCTGCGGGTGTGGTCCCGCGCCTCGGCTGCATGCGCGAACGGGCCGAGGTACACGATGGTATCGTCCTTGCCCGCCTGCGGCACGGCCACCATGATGTAGACGCGGTGCGCCACCCACACGCCCTGCCAGTGAGGCACAACCCGCGGCCCGAAGTTCATCAGGAATTCCTCGAGCGCGAGCGCGTCGGCGCTGTTCGGACACGTGATATACAGGGCATTGTCATGCTCAGACGCCGCCCATCCGCGCCCCATCACGTCGCTGCTGGTCACGCGGCCGCCCTGCTCAGTGCGGCCCGAGGCCCAGCACGCCAGCCGCAGCACCGCGCTGCGCGTCAATTCCTCCCCGCCGGTGTTCACGACCACAACCGTTTCCCGTCCGTCCATGGTGCCTTGCTCCTGCTACGCTATCGCCAACACAGACAATATAGCACACAAACTGCAGAATGTCAAGCAGTTAGGGTGGTGTATGATGCCGGGCGTAGGGCCTGAACTCTCGGCGCGGCCTCGGCCGCGGGCAAGCCTGAACTCTCTCCGCGGCCTCGGCCGCGGAGAGGCCTGAACTCTTGGCGCGGAGAATGTTAAGCGTATTGCATTGACGCCCGCCACGCTGCCAGCCTGCCCGCCAGCGCCGCATCGTCGCCCCCGGTGCCGTATGCCCGGTGCATGTCCGACAGCCAGCCGTCGTACTTCGCGCGCAGGTCATCGACTGTCTGCAGGGCGTCACCGTACCAACCGTGCACGTCGTCGCATTGCTGCAGGGCGTTGCGCAGGACGTACCGTGCGTCGTCCGAACATGAACCACTATCAAGCAACCACACTATATTCTCAAACTCACGTACGGCGGCGTCTGACGCCCTGCCGATGGCGAGCGCGTCAAGGTGAACCTCTTCAATCCACCGCAGAACCCACAGTGCCCAGTGCTCGGGGCGCTGGTCGGTGTCAGGAATGCAGTGCCACGGGTCGGCGCTTGGCGCGACGGGCTGCCCGACCGCCGCCGGTGCCATGTCGGCCTCGGCGCGCCTCACTCTGCGATCCGCCGCCGCCGCCGGTCGGTAGAGCAACGCCACCCGGTTTGCCGTCGCCACCGCAAAATCGTCCGCGCTCTGCACTCGCGTCTCGGTCTGGTGATCCGCCATAGTGTCACAGCCTTTCGTGTCGGGCGGCCGGGCGGGCGCGACCACCGCGCCGCCCTCACCACCACACTCATAGTATAACACATTTTACTGAGAATGTCAAGCAGTTAACGATAAAGAAGAAGGGCGGATTGTTTCCGCCCTTGTAACTCACTGTCGTTTCATGCTCAGACAATGACGACGAGCCGTATCGAGGTGTTGCGAAGCAAAGAAGCACACACGTTCCATATGCTTGCACGTTTCCCATGCCGCGACGGTATCTAAGCCACGGACATAGTCAATATCAAGACCCATACAGAGATTCGTTGCCCTTGCATACACTAACTTAGATCGTTCATACAATGCAAGCATTCGATCATATGCTCGCTGGCAAAGATTCAGCGAACGCGAAGCGTCATAGACTTCAGTTGCCAACATACAATCCCGAGCAGCTGAGACTACGATAACGAAGTCTTTTTCAGCGCTAACTTTGTTCGCCGAAATATCGTCAAGCATGTTACCAATGTCGACCATGTTGAGCTCCTTATACACGAGCAGGAGCGGCACCGCTGCCGCCCTCACCACCACACCCATAGTATAACACAAATCGCTGAGAATGTCAAGAAATGATACAGTGTATGGTGCGGGCGCGGCCGCAGTCTGACGTAGAAAATTAAGCGCTTGGCAGGAAATGACTAAACCGTTCCCACAAATACGCTACGTCACAGTCAGGTCCGTACAGCCGAGCGATCGGTACAAGACGAGCGTCGACCCAACTTCGAACTTCGGCGGCGATTCGGCGAGCTGCGCAGAAATATGACTGAGCGTCTTTGGCCAGAGCATATGCACAGTCAATATCAGACTGCCATAGATCCAACTCCGATTGGATCATGTACTTCTCGATTCGCGCAACTTGGAGCGCAACATCAGAAGCTTCGTTCGCGTAGCGCCACACTTCGGATCTTCCCAAGTCCGCCCGATGAGCAAGATTCATCGCCCACAGCGCTTCTGTTTCTGGTGACAGCGCTTCCGATGTCCACCGAACTGCAGCGTTGTGTTGATTGATGACCGAAAGCATTGCGGAATACGCATTCTGCTCGGCCTCTCGCACCTCGATCATGAAAGCGGTCAGACGAATACTGTTTAAGGTATCGGCGTTTCGATGACTCATGGCGCTACGCTCCTCGCTCGCGGGCCGTGAGGCTCGTTGCCTCTCCCTCAACCCGACGATGATATTATAACATGGAATTGTAGAATTGTCAAGTGTGTTCATGGGAGCGTCGGCGCGGTCTCGGCATGATCTCGGCGCGAATCTGCTGCTGCTACTAAATCATGGTCATCGTCGTGGCTTTTTAGAGATGGCGCCGACGACATGCCCCGTGCGAGACCGCAGCAGCACATCTGTCCGGCGTCAGCGCAGGCCGTGGATCATCGTCGGCAGCGGCCGATTAATGCTGGTTCCATCGCCGAGCTTGCCATGGGCATTGCTGCCCCAGCAGCGCGTCGCGCCGCCGCTCAACGACGCACAGGTGTGCCATCCGCCTGCCGTGATCCGCAGAACCCCGGCTAGGCCATGCACCGCCACCGGCGTCGGCCGACGCAATGTCGTACCGTCGCCGACCTGCCCACTCGCGTTGCTGCCCCAACATGTCATACGACGGTCGCCCAACAGCGCACAGGTGTGATTATCGCCCGCCGCGAGCGCATCGACGCCACTCAGCCCGCTGACCGCCACCGGCGTCCGGCGGTTGACCATCGTGCCGTCGCCCAGCTGATAGAAGTCGTTGCGTCCCCAGCACCTGACGCGACGGTCGTTCAGTAGCGCGCAGGTATGGTTGTGGCCCGCAGCAATGGCGCTGACGCCACTCAGCCCGCTGACTGCCGCTGGCGTCTTGCTGCCAGCCTGCGTCCCGTTCCCAAGCTCACCGTGGCGATTGCTCCCCCAGCAAGCGACGCGATGCGTACGCAGCACAGCACACGTGTGTGTCCCACCCGCGGCGAGCGCGAGGGCGCCCGGGAGTGTCCCCACGGCGACCGGCGTTCGCGCATGCGAGCTCGTATTGCCCCCCGTGCCGTCGCCCAGCTGACCATCATTGTTCCAACCCCAGCACCAGACGGCACCATCAGTTTGCAGCGCGCAGGTGTGCTTGCCCCCCACAGCGATGGCGCTGACGCCAGCCAGCCCGCTGACCGTCACCGGCGTCAGGCGGTTGGCCACCGTGCCGTCGCCCAGCTGGCCGCGATCGTTCTGCCCCCAGCACCTGACGCGACGGTCGTTCAGCAGCGCGCAGGTATGGTTGTGGCCCGCAGCAATGGCTCTGACGCCGCTCAGCCCGCTGACCGCCACCGACGTCAGGCGGCCCGTCGTCGTGCCATCACCCAGCTGGCCGCGATCATTCTGCCCCCAACAGCGCACCCCGCCAGCCATCACCAGCACACAGGTATGCTGACCGCCCGCCGCGACGCCGATCCCGCTGATCGGCACAGGCGTCCTCGTCGGCACCCGTTGCACCGCATCGGCGGCGGGTGCGGCGGCCACCGGTGGCGCCACGAGGCTAGCGCCACCGGCCATGATGCTGATGGCGACGAGCAGCGCGAGGGCGATGCGGCCCGTGTGGTGGCGCACTGGTATGGCTTGGTCCTTTGAAGCGTACTCCATAGTGTCGCAACCTTTCCTACCGGGCGGGAGGGCGACCCGCTACCGCCCTCACCACCACACCCATAGTATAACACAATTCGCAGATAGTATCAAACGGCCAGAGCGGTGTATGCTATCGGGCGCTGGCGCAGTTTCGGCGCGGTCTCGGCGCGGGCGCGATCTCGACGCTGGCGCGAACCCGGACTCTCGGCGCGGTGGGGCTTGACCCTTGCCAAGCCCCGTACCGATCGATTCAGACAAACTTGCTGTCCCGAGCCAGCTGCGCGATCCACGACGCTTCAACGCTCTCCAGAGTGTCGGTTGCCGACCATTCCCTGACCTCCAACCAAGCTTCTACGTCGTGCATCCAGAACTTCCGGATCAGATGATCCGCGATGTCGTCGTGAATGTTTTCGACCTCTTCCATCGTCGTTGCTCCTCGCTCGCGGGCCGTGAGGCTCGTTACCTCTCTCTCAACCCGACAGATATAATATACCACAAGATAAGGCGATTGTCAAGCGTTTTTGAAGAGTATATCGCACTCACCGACGTGCGACGGTGCATCTCAGGTGACGGGCGGTAGTCAAATCTAGAATGCCTTACGAAGCCCCTAGGAAGGCCTACGGCGCACGAGGGGGCCGTAGCCGTAGTATTACACCCCGCCCTTCCGGGCCTGCCTTGGGCTTTCCTGCTTCGTCATACCGCAGGGCCCCTAGAGTACAGAATGCCCCGCGGCGAGCGCTGCGGGGCATTCTGAGGGCTGGTGTGGTGGTGCTTAACCCTACGCTTCAGGCCCCCCCGGGTGAGCACCGAGACGATACCGCAGCCGCACGTGATGGAAGATATCCCACCACCCCAGCCACTCGCCCAGCCGCAGCCCTCGCCAGAGCTCGGCGAACGGCGACCCGTCATCGTCGGTCTGCTTATCCTCCAGCGCCTCAATGACGGTGTAGCCCGCCACCCGCAACAATTGCAAGGTTGTATACTGCTGCGAGGTTATATCTTTGTCCATCGTGAGCATCAGCACCAAGTTGACCTGCTCGGCGGGATTAGCGACGAGCGCACGCTGCACGGCCCACTCTGACCACGCCTCAGCGATCGCAGCCAACGTACTTTCCCAGCAGATGTCCGTCCGCCGCAGCAGCACGGCGCGATCCTTCGGGAAGGGTGCTTTGTCGAACGACTCGGCGACAATCTCGGAGACGTTCAGTAGCAGAACATAATCGCGTGACATGATGTCGTCCTCCTCACTACGGGCGGGCGCAACGCCCGCCCCATCACCACCACACTCATCGTATAACACACATCGTTGAGAATGTCAAGCAAACTCTACCGCGTTCATTGCCTCTGCAAGATCGTCGGCGATCTCAATGACGTCGGCCGCCGCATCGTGGCTCAGGGTGCTAAGGTTGACCGCGCGGATGTATGCGGCATCAGCGGTGCGATCATTCACCGTGATACGCCACAGATCAACCACGGCCAACGCGACCGCCTGCACCTGCAGATCAGCATCGGCGGCCGTCTGCCTGACCCATGAGCCAAACTCGGCGCGGTGGGTGGCGGCGTCGTGCTGGCGGACGAACAGCGCCTGCCCTTCGTCGGAATACCACAGGGTGTTGAGCGCGATCATGCGCTCCTTGATTTCTTCAATGGCGCTCAGAGCGGTCTCAGCCTTAGCCTCAAGAGCGGCGGTGGCAACGGTGTTGTGGGACATGGTGTCACGACCTTTCTTGTCTGGTGGCGGGCGGCCCGCTGCCGCCTCACCACCACCATGCCTATAGTATAACACGATTTAAGTAGAATTTCAAGCATTTTCGCCGAAGATCAAGGCTTCTGTTGCACAACGCTCCGCCGCGTGCGCCACGGCCCACACCGACACCGTGTCAGACCATGCCACAGTAAGCATATGCATAGTCTGGCGCCCCGCCGGACTATCATAGTAAGCGTGGTCGGGGCACTCATACCACAGCTTCAGAGCTTGCTCATACATGCCAGATGCGACGGTTGCGCACCCCTGCGCCGCATTTGCTGCGGCCAAACATGCTTCTCCAGCCGGTGCATCCCGAGCCGCTTCGGCCTCGGCCTTGGCTGCAGTACTCTCAACGTCCTGCCGAGTGCGTCCCACCAAATGGCAAAGGTGCCGAATCTTTTTCTCGACAGCAAACCATTCATAGCGGTTCATAATGCCAAACCCTTTACTGTCAGGTGGCGGGCGACGCCGCTGCCGCCCTCACCACCACCTTGCCTATAGTATAACAAAATTTGCGCAAAATGTCAAGAGACTTAGTCGGCTAAGGTTTTGAGAGACTTAAGCCATTCTTCTGCAATTCGTAGCAGAGTAGCCAATTGATCCTCCTGAGATGGGCGGGTCAGCGTATCACGCGCCGCGCCACTGCGGCAAATCTCGTTTGCTTCAGTCGCGGCGTCGCGCACCGCGGTTGCGAAATCATATGCAGCATCAGGTGCATCTTCACCCATTTGGATCAGAGTAGACTCGGCGCTGACGGCGAGTGTCTCAATGATTTTGCAGATAGATTCGGCATTCTGAGACATAGTGCTACCTCCTCAGCGTCGGTGGTTGACGCAAGCAGCGCCGCCGCCACCATCACCGTGCCTATAGTATAACACGATTTGATTAGAATGTCAAGCAGTTAACGATAAAGAAGAAGGGCGGGAATAACCCGCCCCTGCAACGATATTGTAGCGTTAAATTGTAAAGTTGTCAACGAGTACGAGCGCGGTCGATATACCAATAACCATCTTTTCGACGTGTAAACCAACGCGGTTTGTCGTCCCGTCCAATGATTGCGTAAGAATCCTTGCCGTCATACCATCGGACTTCTCCTCCAAAGACTTTACGGGTATACCCCCCGAGGAGTTCTTGACCAACACGTTCACGCTTCGCCTCAAGGTTGTCTGCGTGTTCGTTGCTTACTCTTAGACTTTCTTGAGTTGGAAGTATTGTTCCGATCATTTGTGGACTCTTCATGTTACGTCCCCCTACGTAAATGCCCGTCTCCGTCACCCAACGATGTTATTATACCACATAATACTTATCCAGTCAAGAGTTGTGGGCGTGTGTTACGTCTGGTTATACCGAAACTGAGGCGCAACCCAGATGTGTTGCCAATCTAACGACTCGCTGAGAAAAAGCATTTGCATCCACTCGTTGTAGTATGTTGTTGCGATGTCTTCATCTTCAATTACGACAGCGTTTTCTCGGCTATTTGTGCCGTTGTTAGTGATGTTGAAACTACCTGTCCAGACTGCAAACGGGCAACGTCTGGGAAGGCCCCATTCTTCTTCTGCTGGCTCCGAACGACAAAACACAAGGAATTTATGATGCATTCGCGGAAATGCAGGTGATCGCGAATGATTATGCATACCGACGCAACGAACTGCTTCAATGTTAAAATACGATCCCGTGCTTAGGTTGTATTCAAAGTTTATCATGTTAGAATTAAGCGCACTGTACTGTTCTCGTAGTCGTTCAAATGAATTATCGCTGTCAGGTCGTAGCCAATCTTCTTTCTGTACGATGATTTGGCAACTTGTATTTGCTAATGCTTCTAGAACAACTGAGTGTGTCATCCATGCTACGCATCCAACGACCACATCGGCTTTTAAAATCCACTCGCAGAGAGGTTCAATAAGATTTCCAATGTATATGTGAACACCGTTTTTTGATAATGCATACGATTTAATTGTCAATTCGTTCGGAGCACAACCGAGACGTGCATGGTTTAGGTTTTTTAAGTTTTGTATGTAAGTACCGGTGGATGAATTGGTATCGAACACGATGTAATGTCCTTTACTATGCCGATTGCCGAGCTAATGACAACGAAATAATCGCCACGCTTGTTGGTTTTGGACAAAACACCTTCAAAAGCCAATGAAACATCGGTTAGCTGAGGCTTTTTTCGTCCAACAAAGATAGTATAGCATGATTACACAAAGTTGTCAATAAGATTTATACCCAAAACCAACCCCCTAGGGACGATCTAGTGATTAACAGTCTCAATATGGCGAAGGTATTTGTAGACTAAGAAAATCTATGAAATGTCGTCAATGAAAATATCACCATCACAGCAGTCTTTTGCAAAAAGGTTCATGATGTCACGCATTGACGAGAGACTACTCCAGTCACGAATAGAATCAACCCACTCGCCTGCAACGTCGTCTCCGGTCATTATAGTCATGTAGTATTTAATAGCTTGTTTTGTGGGGTGATCTGGTTCGCCATCGTGACTAATGATATTCCAAAATACAGGCAATGTTGTGTTTCCTTCTTACTCGCTGCCCAGTGATGAATCAAAGCGCATAGGATGTTATTGAGCTATTTTCTTCTGTCAATATTTGTTCGACGACAAACAATGTCACATTGTTAATTTATCCAAGTATATTGTTGAGTGTGACACTGTATGGTCGATATGGCGTCTTAGAATCGCTTCCACTGCTACGAGAATAAACGATCACCAGAGAGTGGCCAGACACAGACAACGCAACAGACGCACATTTGAATTTTGAATCGCTCATCCACACGCGCTCAAAACTCCCATTGACTCGCCGACGCCAAACTTCGATTCGATAGTTTGTGTTCCGGTTAAGCAACGCATAGTAAAGCGTCCCGGAGACGTCGACAGCGTCCCAGATTTCGACTGAGTTCAGCGGCTGCAGCGGTGTCTCACTGATCGTCATGATCTTCCTCCTAAGTAATATACACTCAGTACAATTATAATACATATCAGTATAGAATACCGAGGCCCATCAACGTGGTTTGTCCATACCCAGTGTGTGCTGTCAATTGATGTTGACACCCATAGTATTGTTAAACACAGAAAAGTGATAATTAAAATAAAGCGCATTGAAGATTATCTTTCCTTTTTTGATTTGTTTGGTTTTGTGATCACTTTGACTGTCCGTTTACTGTGCAGATAAAGTCAACCGATGATCGAAGCAAAGATTGAGCTATTGAAGTCATAGACAAATCTTCAATTGAAATAATTGCATCGTTTGCATAATGAATAGCTTCTTCTACATTACCGTCAAGCGCTTCAATAGTGGCGAGTGTCATGTTTTTGTAGTATTCGTAGATAGAGTCCCACTCCAAGATTTGTTCGTTCACAAAAATTTCCTCGTACTTGTCATCGTCGTCGTCGTGCTGCATCACTACAACCTCCGTCCACAAAGTGCTTCGCAATTGTCGCACACGCCGATGCCGCGTCGTCCATCTTCAATACCACGTTGTCTGGAGCGACGGAAGCCAGATCTTTACCGGCTCACTGCTTAACCGAACGTACGTCCAAGCGAGACGATAAGCATCTTCGATGGTTAATTCCCGTGCCTTGACATCTCCGTTGACGATGCACACATACCCAGAAGGCTCATGCTGTATCTCAATGGTCAATGTGGTGTGCGCCTCTCTCTCAACTGACAGAGCTGTCATGTCCGTCCTTCTTCTGAAGTTCCTTCGCGTGCAGGGTCAACACCATGCGAATATAGGCGGTCAGGTTCATCTCAAGAGATTCGGCTTCTTCGGCGATGCGTTCGTAGACTTCCGCCTCAACACCGATGGGGATGCGGAGGATTGCCATTGGATTACTCCTTACCAATCAGGCCAAGGTTGGTGTAACCATGATCAAGCCAAGGATACTGTAGCCTACAATGTCAGATAGTGTGTCGTGAATACCATCTTCAGCCTTATTGACGACCTCCGCCTTATTGTCTGTGAGGGTTTGCAAGCGGGAGACTTTATCAGATATGCGGATGACAATGCCTATTTCGCCGTAGAGGCTCAGGTTTGCCGGGCCGTACATGTCTTGCTTCACGTTCAGCAGCGAGACAATCTCATTTGGCTCCCAACGCTCGTCCATCTGCAGCATGAACGCTGCCAGTCCACCCTGCGTGTAGAAGTATGTATTTAGATGCGACAGCGTCCAATGTGTATTCGTTGGAGAAGAGTTGATGCTCTTCCCCCAGATTTTCGACATCATGTGGTTGGTGGCGACCATGCGCTCTAGCGGCGTTACCCCGAACCGTGTCCTGAAGACGTTATAGGAGCCGAGGCTCGTCGCCTCGGCAATGCCCAGCCGTTCAATGTATACACCCAGCCTGCGGGCCTCGATCATCATCGCGTTACGCTTGAATGGTTTCATTGCTGCGCACCGTGTCGTCACCACCATCCCCATCCATACACCTGCCGGTTGCGCTTCCAGCCTTCCATAGCTTCGCACCAGCCACCGTAACGTTCATCAGCGTACCATGTGAACCATGTCACCTGATCGGGGATTGACCAAGGTAATGGTGTCATTCCCCAGACTTCCGTGTTGCGCTGCCCTAGCCCCCACGATCGACCATGGTCTCCGACTGCCGCAGGGTCCCACCGAGATTCGCGCTCAAAAATGTACGCCGCGCAAGGAAACTCGTCAGAGCGGTCAATGTCTACAAATGCCAATCTAGCTTGTTCAGAGATTGATAGAGTAGTGTCCTGAGACGAATATTCTGTAATGACCGAGCAAATCTGAGCAATAAGTAAGAAAACAATCACGAAGCCTCCTTTACATCGTCAACTATCTGCTTAATGGAATTACTACGCTCATATGCAAGAATCTGGTAAATACGGATAACACTAAGAGAGTATTTGTTAGCCAGCGAAGCAATTGATGCGCCTGTGCAATATTGCTCCCATATTTCCATGTCACGCTCAGTTGTTCGTCGTTGATGCTGACTTGTCATAATGCGACGACTTCCTGAAGATGACGAAGCTTGCTTGATTCGACGTACATTGCTGAGCGTAAACCCGGTTGCAACTGCCACATCCGAAGGCAATTCACCGGCATCAAGACGTTTCAAGACTTCGTTCCACCGAAGGTTCTTTGGCTTTGTGTTCGTTCGACTTAGCACCTCGCGTACTAGATCCGAGGAAATTGAGAGTGTCTTTGCGATAGCCGTTACCCCCATACCTTTATTTGCTAAATCAATAACAGCTTGGTCGTTTGTTCTTCGTCGTTTCCTACCCTTAATCACTTCACCAGCAATTTGATAAATCCGTTGACGACTAAGCCCCCAAGTATTCGATGCTTCTACAAGGCTCATTCCGTTCAATAACGCCTCTCGAATTAGACGGTCTCGCTCACCGTTCATGGCAATTCCTTCTTGCTCGTTGCTCACCAAAGACACTATACCATAAACAATGGGATATGTCAAAGATGCGCTGAGGCAAACCGTGTACCACATAACTATATTTTAACCGGTAGGGAATCTGGCTTTGCAAAGCTGTAAAGCACCGCTTGACGTAAATATTATGTAAACTTGTAGTTTATTCACACCCTGTCAGACTATGTCAGAGTGTCAGAGTTGGCCTGTTTACCGCATTAGAAAGCCAAACAAACTCTGACTTTAAACTCTGACATACATACTGCGCTGTCAGACTTTGACAAAATCAGTATATATGTATTATACAGCATCTCTAACTCTGACGCTCTGACTATTGTTACTACTATGACAACTCTGACAACTCTGACATCGTGTCTACCGCTCACCGTAGTGAGGTTGCTCTCTCTCACTCTGACTCTGACATCCACGTGTCGGAACCGGGAATAAATTCGACTCTAGCTTCAAGTAACAAAAGGCTCCGGCTCTGGATCCCCTATACTGGGATACTGTAATATTTAATGATGTATATACCCAATAATATA
>SXGQ01113990.1_pt1 | contig 13206 bp, 13 predicted proteins | sample 3178371 | NCBI WGS metagenome assembly SXGQ01 (sample SAMN11356859, study PRJNA531348) | freshwater metagenome | isolation source: freshwater sample F1-20 | place: China: Fuxian Lake, Yuxi | collected 2017-12-25
ATCACCCGCAAGCGCAAACTGCTGGAAAAGCAAAAAGAGGGCAAGAAGAAGATGAAGTCGATCGGGCGTGTCGAGGTGCCGGGGGATGTCTTCATTTCGGCCCTGAAACTCGACGACTGACCGACCATGCCCTCCACATTCCGATCGCTACGGAACCGCAATGCGAAGTACTTCTTCGCGGGCGTCCTCGTCAGCAATATCGGGACGTGGATGCAGTTCACCGCCTCGGCTTTCTTGCTCTACCGATTGACGGGCAAGGCGACCGATCTCGGCCTGAACGTCATGTTCCAATTCCTGCCGATGTTGCTGCTCGGCGCCTGGGCAGGAGCAATCGCGGATCGTCACAACAGACGTCGGATGACCTTGATCACGCAGACGGCTCTCGCTGCGCAATCACTTGTCCTCGGCATCCTCGACCTGACCGGAAACATAAGTATCGGCGTCATCTACGTGCTCAGTCTGGCTCTCGGTGTCATCAATGCGTTCGACAACCCCGCACGTCGCGGCCTCGTCACCGAACTGGTTGATGTCGAGGACATCCCGAACGCGGTTTCACTCAACACCGCCGCGATGACCGGTTCGCGCATCTTCGGCCCTGCGCTCGCAGCTGCGCTGGTGGGCCCGCTGGGAACCGGCTGGTTGTTCGTCATCAACGGTTTGTCGTTTGCAGCGATTCTCCTCGGCATCGTGGTCATGGATGTGTCGCTGCTGCGAGTCGCGCCGCCTGCGCCGCGCGGTGGCAAGCCCGTGCGCGAAGCGATCGGTTTCATCCGCGACGATCACGTGTTGCGACCCCTCTTCGTGGTCTTGGTGATCGTCAGTACGTTTGCCTTCAACTACAGCGTGGTCCTACCAAAGCTCGCCGACTCGCGGTGGGGAAGTCAGAACTCTTTTGGTTGGTTGCTGGCAGTCGTCAGTGTCGGCAGTCTGATCGGAAGTCTGATGACGGCCGGTCGAGAAACCGTCTCGCTGCGCTGGTTCAACTGGAGTGTCTTTATTCTCGCCGTCAGCAACATCGCACTTGCATGGGCGCCGAATCTCGTTCTTGCGTTCGTGTTTGCCGTGCCACTCGGTATCGGTGGCGCCGGCTTCATTGCGAGCGTGAATTCGATCTCGCAGGTCATGTCGCCACCGAACATGAGGGGTCGACTGCTCGCTCTTGGCGCCGTCGCATTCCTCGGCTCAACGCCCGTCGGTGGGCCGGTCACCGGCTGGATTGCCGATCACATCAGCCCCGAGTGGTCGCTCGGATACGGTGGCGTCATTGCGCTGCTTTGTTGCGCTTGGATGGCGACGGTGATGAAACGTCAGCCACAATCGGTCTCATGACGAGCATCATGTGGTTTCGCCGCGATCTACGTGGCCACGACAACGAGGCACTTGCGGCTGCCTGTGCCGATGGGCCCTGCGTGCCGCTGTTCGTGCTCGACCCCGTGTTCCTTGAACGTGCGGGCGAGGCTCGCCTCCGGTTTTTGTTCGGCGCACTTGAGTCGTTGAACGAAACACTCGGTGGCGCATTGGTGGTGCGTACGGGCGATCCCGTCGATGTCGTTCCGGTCGTTGCGCGTGAGGTGTCGGCCGGAACCGTGTACGTCGCCAAGGATTTTGCGCCGTATGGGCGGCGCAGGGACATGGCCGTCGCCGCCGCCTTGAAAGGTGCGGGTTTGCACCTTCGGGGGGTCGGAAGTCCGTATGCCGTCGAGCCCGGCTCGGTGATGAAGGATGACGGTTCGCCGTACGCGGTCTTCACACCTTTCTACAAACGGTGGTCACCGCTCCTCACGCCACTCGACGAAAGTGATCCGGTGCACAGCCTGCTGGTGGCACCGGGTGCGGTCACGACCGAGCCCTTGCCATTGCGACCGAGTCCGAACGTCGACCTGCCGATGCCCACCGAGGCGGCCGCCCATGAGCGCTGGGAATGGTTTGCCGACAACGCGCTGACGGGCTACTACGAGAACCGTAACGCGCCGGGCATCGACGGCACCTCGAAATTGTCGATGTACCTTCGCTTCGGCTTGTTGCACCCCAAGCAACTCATTGCCGACCTCGCGATCGACGGCACCAAGGCGACGAAGGACCACGAACACTTCCGGTCCGAGCTGTGCTGGCGTGAGTTCTACGCCGACATTCTGTTCCATCAGCCGAATACGGCCTGGGAGAACCTGCAGCCGAGGATGGCGGGAATGCGACTCGATACCGACAAGCGAGCGAAAGCTCGCTTCGAGCAATGGTGCGTCGGCGAAACCGGTTACCCGATCGTGGATGCGGGAATGCGTCAATTGCTGCGCACGGGTTGGATGCACAACCGGGTGCGCATGATCACGGCGAGTTTCCTCGTCAAGGATCTTCACCTGCCGTGGCAGTGGGGCGCTCGCCATTTCATGCGGCACCTCGTCGACGGTGACATCGCATCGAACAACCACGGATGGCAGTGGACCGCGGGTACCGGTACCGATGCCGCCCCGTACTTTCGTATCTTCAACCCGCAGAGTCAGTCGGAGAAATTCGACCCGAACGGCGAATACATCCGCGAGTTCGTACCCGAACTCGCCGGCTGTCCGACCAAACAGATTCACCTTGCCGGTGCGGGCGGTTTTGCGGGTTATGCGACACCAATCGTCGACCATGCCGTCGAGCGCGAGGAGAGCCTCGCCCGCTACAAGGCGGCGTCCGGCAAGTAGCCTGAGACGCGAAATGTCGGACGAGCGCAAGACCGCAATTCTCCGCGCAGTCGTGCAGGAGTACATCGCAACGGGCCAGCCCGTGGGCTCCGCCCACGTTGCCGCCGCCGCTGGGGTCAAGGTGTCTCCGGCGACCGTCCGCAACGACATGTCAATGCTCGAACAAGAGGGTTATCTCGTCCAGCCGCACACGTCCGCCGGTCGCATTCCCACCGACAAGGGCTACCGCTTCTTCGTCGATGCGCTCGAACCTGCCGGCAAGCCGAACAAGGTCACGGCCGAGCGCGTCGGCACCTTTTTCAATCACGCCACGGGCCGCCTCGAGGAACTGCTGCAGCGCACCTCCGGGTTGCTCACCGACATGACCAACTACGCCGCACTCGTCATGGGTCCCAGCGTCGAAGTGGCAACGGTGCGCAACGTGCAGGTGGTGCGTCTCTCTTCGCGCATGGCGACCGTTGTCGCGGTGCTGTCGAATGGTGTGGTGCAAAGTGAGTCGGTCGATATCGATGAAACCGTTTCTGATGCCCAGGTGTCGGCGGCGAGCGCGCATCTCAACGCCGCCGCGTTCGGCCACACCTTCGGGCAGGTCCACCTCGCGCCGACCGGAGACGCAGGGGTCGACAAGGTGTGCGCCGAGGCGCTCGGTCTCTTGAAGCCCCATCAAAGCGACACGAGCGTCATCGTCGGTGGGGCAGCCGCCATGGCTCAGGCGTTCGACGCTGTCGATGTGGTGCGCTCGGTCCTCGCGGCCTTGGAGCAGCAGTACGTCGTCGTCTCTTTGGTGAAGGACGTGGTCGACCGTGGTCTTAGTGTCGCCATCGGGAGTGAGCACGGGATAGAACCGCTGTCGGCGTGTTCGGTTGTCGTCGCACCCGTGATCGCCGAAGGAGAGAATTTGGGCACGGTGGGCGTCCTTGGTCCCACCCGCATGAACTATCCGCAGGCGCTTGCCACCGTCGAGGCGGTGAGCACGCAACTCGGTCGTCGCCTCAGCGAGGGCGGCCAGGCCTAGTCGCCGGGTCCTGACAATGGCCGACTTCTACGAGATTCTCGGTGTGGCGCGTGGGGCATCGTCCGATGAAGTAAAGCGCGCGTACCGCAAGCGGGCGCGCGAACTGCACCCCGACGCGAACCCCGACGATCAGGGTGCGGAGGACAAGTTCAAGGAACTCAGTCGCGCCTACGAGGTTCTTTCCGACCCACAGCAACGCGCGAACTACGACCGCTTTGGCGAGGCGGGTGTCGGCGGTGCGGCCGGTGGCGATCCCTTCGGTGGCGGGGGACTGGGCGACATTTTCGAGGCGTTCTTCGGCGGCAACTCGCCGTTCGGTGGCGGTTTCGGCGGGCGCGGATCCGCGGGGCCACCACGCGGTCAGGACATCGAAACGATTGCCGACATCACCTTCGAGAACGCGGTGTTCGGCGGCACGGTTCCCGTCACGTTGAAAACCGCGCTGCGTTGCGCCGACTGCGGTGGGACCGGCGCCGGGTCGGGCACGAAACCCGTCGCATGTGTCGACTGCCAAGGCACGGGCCAGGTGCGCCGTGTGCGCCAGAGTCTTCTCGGCCAGATGGTGACGGCGAGCCCCTGTCAGCGTTGCGGTGGCATCGGCCAGATCGTCGCCACGCCCTGCGCTGCGTGTCGCGGCGACGGGCGAATCGTCGATGCTGCGACTTATCAGATCGACGTCCCCGCCGGCGTCGACACCGGCGCGACCTTGCGCCTGACCGGGCGCGGTGCAGCGGGTCCCCGCGGTGGCACCGCGGGTGATCTCTACGTGCACGTGCGTGTTGCACCGCATGCGACGCTGCAGCGCGACGACTACGACCTCGTCTTCGTGCTGCGGCTCGGCATCGCCCAGGCGGCGCTGGGAACAACCGCAACGATCGACACCCTCGAAGGCAGCGAAGAACTCGCCGTGCCCGCCGGAACCCAGCATGGGCAGGAGTTCACCCTGCGCGGCAGGGGAGTGCCGCATCTGAACCAGGGCGGCCGTCGCCGAGGCGACCTGCGTGTCATTGCCCGAATCGACATTCCGACGAAACTCACCGACGACGAGGCGAAGTTGTTGCGCCAATTCGCCGAACTGCGGGGCGACGCCGTGTCGGGCCCCGACAAAGGGTTGAAGTCGCGCATCAAGTCGGCGTTTTCGTGAACCCGATTCTGCGGAATTCGGCGGCGCACGTCGTGGTCGACGATCTTGATGCGCCACGCCTCGACGAAACCGACGTGCATCATCTCTTCCGCGTGTTACGACTGCGCGATGGAGCCGTGGTGACGGCCACGAACGGCCTCGGTTCATGGCGCGAGTGCCGGGCAAGCGGGCGCGACGCGATCGCGCCCATGGGTGGCATCGTCGACGAAACCCCGAGGGCGTTTCCTCTCGGTGTCGCATTCGTTCCCGTGAAGGCCGAGAAGCCCGAGAACACCATTCGTCAACTGGTCGAGGTCGGAGTCGACGAGATCTTCGTCGTCGCACCGACGAAACGAGCGGTTGCCGGCACGCGCGATCGATTGAATGATCGTGCCGATCGCATCGTCCGTGAGGCCTGTATGCAGAGCCGGCGCGTGTTCCTGCCGGCCATCCATCTGGGTGTTGCGCTGATCGACGTCGTCGCACTGTCGGGCGTGGCTGTGGCCGACCCCGATGGTGTTGAAGCGTCTGCTGCGAACAGGTTGTTGATCGTGGGTCCGGAAGGTGGATTCGACGATGACGAGCTTCCGGCCTCGATTGTGCGAGTCAACATCGGTCCTGCGGTACTGCGTGCCGAAACTGCGGCACTGGTGGCCGGTGCGCGACTTGTCGGCCTCCACGCGTGACAATGGGTCCACATGGCTGACGATGGTTTCGACGAATCCCCGTACTCGCGCCTCGTCGGCGAGCGACTGCGCGCCATCCGGCGCCAGAAGAAACTGTCCTTGAACGAAGTCGAGGCGCAGACCGACGACGAGTTTCGCGCTTCGGTCCTCGGTGCGTACGAACGCGGTGAACGTGTCATCTCGGTGCCCCGCCTCGAACGACTCGCACGTTTCTACGGGGTGTCGATCGATCAGTTGTTGCCCCGCGACCCGATGGCGGTCGAGCGCAACCAGCCCGGTGCCAGCGGGTCGACGAAGATCCGCATTGACGTGGCAAAACTCTCGACGTATCCCGAAGAGAGATTTCGCATGCTCGAACGTTTCCTGCGGATGATCCAGGTGCAACGCCAGGACTTCAACGGCAAGGTCATCACCGTTCGGGCCCACGACACGCGGGCCATCGCCGTCATGCTCGACGTGCCCGTCGACGAAGTGGCAACCCAACTTTCACAACTCGGTCTCATCTTCGTTCCGCCCACCACATGACATCGCGGCAACCTGAATTCGGGGTTTACATCCACGTGCCCTTTTGTTCGAGGCGCTGCGACTACTGCGCGTTTGCGACATGGGACGACAAGGCGGGCCAGATCAACGGCTACATGACGGCACTATCGGCCGAGGTGCAGCGCGCGACCGAGACGGGAATGTCGCTCGCGGGGACCGTCTTTGTCGGCGGGGGGACACCATCGCTCGTCCCGGGTGAGTTGCTTGCCACGGTCATCGCGGCCGTACGGACGACACCCGATGCCGAAGTCACCGTGGAGTGCAACCCCGACAACGTCACCGAGTCACTTTTGCGCACGTATCGCGAGGCGGGGGTGAACCGCATCAGCCTCGGTGTGCAGTCGATGGTGCCTCACGTCCTTGCCGCGCTCGGACGCGAACACGACCCCGACAACGTGGTTGCGGCTGTCGAGGCGATCAACAACGTCGGAATTCCGACGTTCAATCTCGACCTCATCTACGGCGCCCACGGCGAGTCACTCGACGACTGGCGCAGCACCCTGCGCAGTGCGCTCGCTCTGGAGCCACCTCACGTGTCGGCCTACGCACTCACCGTCGAGGCGGGAACGCCCCTCGCGGACGATGATGCGCGCCACCCCGACGATGACGATCAGGCCGACAAGTATCCGATCGCCGATGCTGCGCTGGAGAAAGCAGGTCTCGGCAACTACGAGATCTCGAACTGGGCACGCCCCGGCCACGAGAGCAGGCACAACAGGCTGTACTGGGCCCAGGCCGACTACCGCGGATTCGGTTGTGCCGCGCATTCGCACACCGCGGGTCGTCGGTGGTGGAACGTGCGTACGCCCGAGCGCTACATCGACCTCGTGAACAGGGGAGAGTCGACCGAGGCGGCCTTCGAACAGCTCACCGCCGACCAGGTCGCAGCCGAGAGGGTGCAATTGGCGATTCGCCGCCGCGAAGGAGCCGCGTTGGCCGATATCGCACCCGAAAGGCGTGTCGAAATCGACGAGATGGTGAACGACGGCTGGCTCGTTCTCGAGGACGACAGAGTGACGCTCACCCCGCGGGGCAGGATGCTCGCAAATGCGATTACTCTGCGTCTTACATGACGAGTGCGATCTATCTGGTGCGCCATGCCAAGGCCGGGAGTCGCGCGGCGTGGGGTGACGACGATGCGTTGCGTCCGCTCGTCGACGAAGGCTTGGAACAGGCCCGTCTCATCGCGGCGCGTCTTGCGCCTTTGCATCCGCCACGTCTCGTGGCGAGCCCGTTTCTGCGCTGTCGGCAAACACTCGAACCGCTCGCCGCATTGACTTCGTTGTCGGTCGAGAGCGCAGATGCACTGCGCGAGGGCGTCGACACCGACACCGCGCTGTCGTTCCTCGAAGGTCTCGCCGATGGGGTGGTGGCGTGCAGTCATGGAGACGTCATCCCGGCGGTCCTGAAGCGTCTCGAATGGCACGGCCTCGAGATCGTCGACTGGCCCGACACGCGCAAGGGCTCGGTCTGCCGGCTCGAACGCCACGAAGGACGCTTCGTCCGTGCCCAATTTTCCGCGCCGCCCCACTGAACTTTCCCGCCCTCCGCTATGCTTCGCGTTGCCTTTTGAGGGCGCGTAGCTCAGTTGGTTAGAGCGCTGCCATGACACGGTAGAGGTCCCGGGTTCGAGTCCCGTCGTGCCCACGAGACGCAGTGGCGTAACTGCGTGAGTCTGGGGGAAATCACCATGGGTAGTGTTCCGGTTTCTTTGTCGAAAGAGCGCCTCGGCCTCGACCTTCACATGTACGACGGCGCCGGTCCGGTCGTCAGTGACACGTGGTCGTTCGGCGGGTGGAACCTCTATTTCGTTCGACTCGACGGCGGCCAGAAGGTGTCGCTCGGTCACGACGGCACCACCTACGTGAAGGTCGTGACGGGCGCACTTGCGTCACCCGCCCGCGTGCCTTACATCGAGGCCCGTTCACTCGCCGACACCCGTGTGACCGAGAGTGAACTCGTCGCAGGGTCCGAGGGCGCGCTCGTCACCGTGTTGGTGAAAACCCTCGGGGCACCCGACCGTGTCACGTCGATGAACGACATCGCTCTCGTCGGACCTCACGCTGACCGCCTCGGGTGGACCTCGTTCGGCGAACGCTTCGCGGCCTACACCGACTACTTCAACGGCCTCGACGCGGGTCTGACGCCCGGCTTCCACCTCCTCGACGCCAAGGGTGAGGAGATCTGCTACCTGTATTTGTGGACCGCAGGCAAAGGCATCGATCTGTCGACACACAACCACGGTCGCGCTCCCGGCCCCACCAGCCCCGCGTTTGCCGAGGTTCACTGGGTCGTGTCGAATGGAACCGGTCAGGGCGGCATGTACGAAACGGCCGAACCCGGTGCGGAGCAACGTGATCGTCTTCCCGTGCCCGAAGGTTTTGAACACGGACCCTTCTTCGAATTCGACGCGAGCGGCGCACCGATCCTCCGCGAGAACGGCGCAGTCACGTACCCGTGGCACGGCTGGCAGGGCGGCGACGATGGCAAACCCGGCCAGGCCTACGACGTGGTGATCCCTTTCGAGATCACCGTGCCCTACGCCCGCGTCTCCGTCTGACGTCAGGCGCCCGGAAGCGGGCGTATGTCAACGTTGCGGCCGTGGGCGTGCGGGTCCGGTGTCGCGGTTTGGCCGTCGTTGTTGATCGTCGCTGCGCCGATGACCGAGATGAGAAACTTCACCGAGCGGCGTCTCCGAAGCGGTACTCGTGGGTGAGCACGTCGAGGCGCTTGGTGAGCTCGGCATCGAGCGGGGTCGAGAGCGCGGCCACGGCGTCGGCAAGTTGTTCGGGTTTGCTGGCGCCGATGATCGGCGAGGTGATGCTGGGGCGGGTGAACTGCCATGCAACGGCAAGTTGCGCCATGGTCATGCCTGCTTCCTTGGCGATCTCGCGCAGGGCATCGATGGTTTCGAACATTCGGTCCTGCCAGTAGCGCTCTTGGTAGCGGCCGGCGGTGCCGTCGCCCTCGAGTGCGAAGCGTGTGCCCTCGGTGGGCGATCCCGGGTTGTGCTTGCCTGTGAGGAAACCTCCGGCGAGCGGGTTGTAGGGGATGACCGCGATGTTCTCCTGCTCGCACAGGGGGAGTAGCTCGCGCTCGTTTTCACGGAAAAGCATGTTGTAGCGCGGCTGGATGCTGGCAAAGCGCGCCCAGTGGTTGACGTCGCTGCGGCCGAGTGCGGTGGCCAGTTGGTACGCGAGATAATTCGAGCAGCCGATGTAGCGGACCTTGCCCGACTTCACGAGGTCGTCGAGTGCCGAGAGCGATTCGTCATGCGACACGCGCGGGTCGTAGAAGTGAAGTTGATAGAGGTCGATGTAGTCGGTCTGGAGGCGGCGCAGCGACGCGTCGACTGCACGCACGATGTTCTTGCGGCTGTTGCCCTGATCCCACGGGTTCGGCCCCGTGGGTGCGAAGCATTTCGTGGCGACGATGAAGTTGTCGCGTTGGCCCTTCATCCAGCGACCGATGATGCTTTCGGTCTCGCCGTAGGCGCCGGTCATGTTTCCGATGGGGTACACGTCGGCGGTGTCGATGAAAGTGAAACCGTGTTCCTTCGCCTTGTTGAGAATCGCAACCGACAGTTCCTCGCTGCATTGGTGTCCGAAGGTCATGGTGCCGAGGCACAACTTCGAGACCATCATTCCGGTGCGGCCGAATCTCACGTGTTCCATGGCGCTGACCGTAGTCTGAAGCCCCGTGGCCGTCGTATTTGCTCTTCTCACGGCCGTCGTTTACGGCATCGCCGACTACTCGGGCGGTCGCGGCAGCCGTCTCGCTTCGTCGTTCACGGTGACGTTCGTCGGTCAATGCGCGGGGTTCGTCGGCGTGCTGATGTTGGCGTTGTTCATCGGCGATCCGGTGCCCTCAGGTCGCGATCTCTTCATCAGTGCGGCCGCGGGTGTCGCCGGTTCGCTCGGGTTGTTGGGTTTCTATCGGGCGATGGCATCGGGGTCGATGACGATCGTCGCGCCGATCACCGCATTGGTCGGTACCACCATCCCCGTCATCTGGGGTCTCGTCGATGGCGAACGACCGGGATTCATTTCGTACGTCGGGATGGTCGTTGCAGTGTTCGCCGTGGTGCTGGTGACCGACGCGTTGGGTGTGCAGGACAAACGCACCCCGCTGAACATCGTGGTTCTGGCGATCGTCGCCGGTGCGTGCTTTGCGACGATCTTCATCGCCTTCGACCACGTGTCGTCTGATGCGGGGTTGTGGCCACTCGTCGCGTTGCGCTCGGTCAGTTTGCCGATCGTTTTCGGCGTGGTGCTCGCCACGCGTCACCCATTGCGGACGAAGGGCGAGGCCACCCGGTGGGCGCTGACCAGCGGCGTCCTGGATTCCGCCGCAAACGGTTTTTACCTGATTGCCGCACGTCACGGTTTGTTGTCGGTGGTGGCCGTCATCGCGTCGCTCTATCCGGTCAGCACGCTGGTGTTGGCGACCTCGCTCGACAAAGAGAAGTTGCACCCCGCGCAGTGGGTGGGAGTCGGCTTGGCGTTGGTTGCGCTGGTGCTGGTCAGCTCTGGTTGACGCTGCTCAACGTTGGTTGATGCGGCGTGATTCCTTCGAGGCTGCAGCAAAGATGCCCTTGGCCATCAGTGACAGTTCAGCCTTGCGCCGCCGCTCGTAGATCTCGGCGCGGATGCCGTGCACGTCGGGGTCGTCGGGCGCTGCCCAGCCGGCAAAGTCGGCGAGGTGACAGGCGAGACGCATGTCGCCCTCTTCGGCGAGCTTCTGGGCACGGCGCACCAGCACGTCGGCGCCGCCCGCGAGTGCGGCGACTTCGGCACCGACCGTCGCGTCCGGCGCGGGCTTCAGACGTGACGCGGCACCGTCCCACCAGCCGCCGAACTGACGCCACACGTTGTGCACGATGAACTCGGGTTCGTCGTACATCGGTCGCAGGTACGGCCGGCCGAGCGTCGCATCGGGAACCTTGACCGCATGGATGATCGTGTCGAGGGTTTCGCCCTGGTTCATCATCTCCAACACCTCGCGGACGAGGTTTTCGAGTGCGGTTGCGATCTCGTCGAGAACGCGCGTGATGCGGGCTTTGCCTTCGATGGGCAGTCCGTGGGCAGGGAGAAGGAGTTCGGGTCCCTGTGTGATCATGCGCCGCAGGGCGGCAGCCCATTCGATGGGCCAGCGCTGCACTTTCTGCGGGTTGCCTGCATTGGGGAAGTTCCAGATGATGAAGTCACCCGTCGCAATCCATTTTCTGTCGGGGAAAAACGCCCACAGGTGGTCGTCGGTTTCGCCGCGTGCATGGTGGAACTCGACGGTGTCGTCTCCGATCTCCATCGAGGTGAAGTCGCCGAGACTCTCGTTCACGTCGAGCACGCTCTCGTGGAGGAACGTCGGGTGTTTGTTGCCCACCTGCGAGGTGTCCGAGACGAGTCCGTAGCCGTGTTCCTCACGCACTCCGCCGAACTGGCGGGCGTTGATGATTCGGTTCCAGTCGCTGGTGTCGCGGTAGCGGGTGAAGCGGCGCTCAACGTTCTCGTGGCCGATCACGCGGACGTTCTTGCCCGGGACACCGAGCGTTGCCGCTACTGGTCCGCTACCGCCGACGTGGTCGACGTGGCCGTGTGTGTAGACGATCGCGTGCAGTGGCGCATTGGTCCACGTACGAATCTGGTCGGCAACCTTCTGGCCGTTGTCGTAGGTCCCGGTGTCGAAGATGACGAGACCCTCCGGGCTGTTCCACGTGACGGCATGGCTGAACGACTCGACAATGGCCAAGTCGGGTTCCAATTCGGAGATCTCGTTGATGATGCGGTTGACCGGCTGGTCGACGACGCCGGAGTCGATGATCTTCGTGGAGAGTGAAAGCAGGTCGGCCATGTGACGACCCTAGTTCGTCTACTTGCCCGGCTCTTTCGGCAGACCCAGCACGCGCTCGCCGAGAATGTTGCGCATCACGTTCGAAGTGCCGCCCATGATGGTGTAGCCGGGGCCGTACATCAGACCTGCGGTGATGTCGTCCCAAAGAGTTGCCTCGAGGCCGAAGGTTTTGGCGACGAAGAGTGCAACGCGCTGTTCATGTTCGGTGCAGAAGCACTTCGTTGCCGCCGAGAACCCCGCGGGTGCCTGACGCAACACCTCGCGGATGACGAGAATTCGGCCGATGTGATAGCCGGTTTCGAGTCGTGCAATCTCTTGGCGCACACGTGGGTCATCCTTGTCGGCACGGGCAAGCGCCATGGCATACAGCGCGTAGTTCGACACCAGACGGTCGATGCCGCCGCGCTCGTGTTCAAGCTGGCGCATCGTCTGTTTGAACGCGCCTCCTTGCAGTCCAACGAGGTTGTCCTTTGGCACGCGCGCATCGGTGAAGAACACTTCGCAGAAGTGACGGTTTGTTGTCATGTCCTGAATTTCGCGAGTCTCGATGCCCGGCGTGTTCATTGGTACGACGATCTCGCTGATGCCGGCGTGGGGTGGCCCGTCATTCGACGTGCGGCAGATCAGATAGCAGTAGTCGGCAACCGCACCGAACGAGGTCCAGATCTTTTGGCCGTTGATGACCCACTCGTCGCCGTCGAGGACGGCGCTTGTCTTCAGCGATGCGAGGTCGCTGCCGGCGTTCGGCTCGGACATCCCGATGCACCAGGTATCCGCGCCGGAGAGAATCCCGGGGAGGAATTCCGACTGCTGTTCGGGGGTTCCGTAGGTCATGAGGGTCGGACCCATTTGGCGATCACCGAACCACGACGCGGCGATCGGCGCGCCGGTCTTGATCATCTCCTCGCCGACGATGAGGCGGTCAATCGCGGGACGGCCACCACCACCGAATTCCTTCGGCCATGTCATGCCGATGAAGCCGTGCTCGCCGAGTTCCTTCGAGAACCCCTTCGAGTACCCGTTCATCCATGTGTCGTTGTGGCGGCCGTAGCGCACGACGGCATCTTCGGCGATCTTGCGGGCGTGCTCACGGAGGTCGAGTTGCTCGGGAGTCCAGGCGAAGTCCATGGCGGGAATCGTAGGTTCGCGGGGCCCGCAGGGGTGACACCAGCGAGCCATTCCCGTGCGGGTCTCATGGGGTTCGCCGCACCTCACGTTTACAAGTAACGTACAAGTTCGAACCGAACCGAAAGGGCTGCAACATGGCAAAGATCAAGGTCGACAACCCCGTCGTCGAACTCGACG
>SXGQ01498552.1_pt1 | contig 13206 bp, 12 predicted proteins | sample 3178371 | NCBI WGS metagenome assembly SXGQ01 (sample SAMN11356859, study PRJNA531348) | freshwater metagenome | isolation source: freshwater sample F1-20 | place: China: Fuxian Lake, Yuxi | collected 2017-12-25
AGACTAGATTTTTCTGGTAATCTAAATCGCATACATCAAATTTTAAAATCACATTCAGCCGAAAACAAAAAAAGAGTGAAGATTGTTTATCATGATCTTCGTGCTGAGTTCAATCAACAACTCATTGATGATCTAGGTGATGTTGAAGTCATCTTGCATTTAGCGGCATCATCACATGTCACACGATCAATTAAGTATCCATTAGAGTTTGTAACTTCAAATATTTTGGGTACTGCAAATCTCTTAGAGTATGCAAGAGTTCTTCCTAATCTGAAAAGAATGATTTATTTTTCAACTGATGAAGTTTTTGGTCCAGCAGTTGACAATACTGCATTCTCAGAATATGACAGATATAATTCATCTAATCCATATTCTGCATCAAAAGCTGCCGCAGAAGAATTGTGCGTTGCCTATGCAAACACATATAAACTCCCTCTTTACATCACTCACACAATGAATATTTACGGTGAGAGACAAAATCCTGAGAAGTATATTCCCATGTGTATGGAGAAAATAAAGAGAGGTGAAAAACTTACAATTCATTACAATCAAAAAACAAATGAAATTGGCACACGATGCTATCTACACGCACAAGATGTGGCCGATGCTCTGCTGTTTCTATTGAATTTGAAAGAAATTGCACCACACAAAAACAATCGTGGTGGTCATTGTCCCAAGTTTAATGTTTCAAGTAACAACAAAATTGATAATCTCGAAATTGCAAAAATTATTTCAGAAGAAATGAATGTTGAATTGAAATATGAATTGACTGACCCGAACGCTGAACGACCTGGTCACGACTTTAGTTATTCTATTTCTGGTGATTACATGAGGTCTTTGGGTTGGGAGCCAAAATTTTCTACGAAAGATAGAATCAGACAGTTGGTTCAATGGTACATGAATGGAGAAGATTAATGAAAATAGCACTCTGTCTATCTGGTCAGCCAAGAATGGTTGAGACTGGCTATCAATATGTGAAGAAAAATATTCTTGAGGGTAATGATGTAACTGTATTTTGTCATACTTGGTATGATGCAAGTAAAGATGAAATGCCGCCTGTTCATGTTTATAACCCAGAAATTTTTATGGTTGAACCGCCAATCGATCCTAACCTTTCAAAGTACACAAGAGTACCGCCACCACAACCAAACTGGAAAGTAAAAAATCCTGCGCTATCAACTTACGCACAGTTGTATGCCATTCATAAATGCAACGAATTAAAAATTGCATATGAACAAGAAAACAATATGAAGTTTGATTGGGTGATTCGTTCACGATATGACTTTGCAATCAATGCGAAGATACCTTTTGAAGAACTTGATAGTAGTAAACTGTACATACCCAATTGTAGACAAACGCCAGCTAGAGATTTTGGCAACGACCAGTTTGCATTTTCTTCATCGGACAATATGAACAGGTATGCAAATGCATTTAATCGAATTGATGAATTCTATGATTCTGGTGTACAAATGATGTGTGAAGATTTGATGGGTGCTAATTGGAAAGCAAGTGGTCTTTCTGGTTCGAATCTAGTCTATTGCGATTTGAATCATCCATTTCCACCAGGACCATATAATGGAACATGGCACTCTTTACTTAGGGAAGATTTTGAAAAATGGCTCTCGTAATTTGTATGGCGGGTTTGAACACTCGCTTTCATGATGCAGGATTTGATATTCCAAAATATTTGTTACCTTGGGAAGATGGCGCAATCATTACTGAAATTCTTAAACGATTAACAGAGAATTATAAATTTGATGAAATTATTCTTTTAGCCAATAAAAGAGATTCATATTTCAAGAAAGAATTAATTAGAGCAATTGAACCGCTAGGTCTATCTGAAAGTAATATTCATTATATTGGCGATACTTCTGGTCAAGCACATACTGCACTTATTGGTGCTGGCTTACAAACAAACAAGTTGCATCCATTAGTAATTCACAATGCAGACACTATTGTTACGAATAGAGATTTCGAGGGAATATTTGAAACATTTCATAATATTTCTGACGCATGGGTAGATGTTTTTGTTGCCAACTCACCAGCATATTCTTATGTAAAATCACAAGATGGTTTTGTAACTGATATTGTAGAAAAACGACCAATATCACCATATGCTAGTTCTGGATTATATTGTTTCGTTGATGCACTCACATATGAAGAACATTTTTATAGAGCCAAAGAAAAAATACAAGATAGAGAATTATATGTTTCAGATATATTAAAACATATGGTCGAAGAAAAAAAAGTTGTGTTGACAAATGAATTGAAACATGATCAAGAAACTATTGTGCTTGGTTCACCACAAGAATATGGCATTGAATTGGCAAAAAAGAAAATAGGCATCAGATGAATATTATTAAATTGAAAGGTGGTTCTTTAAGTGCCACCTATCATCATGTTGATGAGAATATTATTCGCAAAAAAGTATCATTGAAAACGAATCGTGAATATGGATTTGTTCGTTGGTATTCCCAAATGAAAAAGATTCAGAGATATAACACACTATATCCTGATTTGTTTCCTAAAATGTTGAATGTTTCATATGAAAACAATTATGCCTATTTTGATATTGAATATAAAAAAAGTTTCAGAGATTTAAAACAAATTTTTTCTGAAAGAGAATTAAGCACTCAAGAAATAGAGCGAATCAATCAAGCATTATGGAATGCATTTGATGAGTTACATTCGACAGTCTATAAAGCAAATCCTGGTGCGCCGTATTTGTATTTCAAAGAAGAAGTTTTGCAAAAAATTCATGATGCGTCAATCAGTTCAGATTTTGAAAACTTCTATAACAACCATGATGTTTATGAATATAATGGCATCATGGTTCACAGCATGAAAAACTATCTAAATGAGTTGGATAATTTCTTCAAAGAATTAGAATTTCTAACAGAACAAACGATTCATGGTAATCCTACACTAGAAAATACTCTTTATTCTTTTGACGAAAACCGAATCGTTTTTATTGATCCATATGAAGAAAGCATTGTGGACACAAGATTTTTAGATTATTCTCAAGTTCTACAATGTTCATCTAGTCATTATGGATTTATTAATGATCGTGAAGTTGAAGTTAATGGCACATCGGTTTCATTTAAGCAAGAAATACCTAAGAATTTTTTGATGTTCAATGATGTATTTCGTGCCAATATTATTGAGAAAAGAACAAAAGAAATTGTTGATGTATTTGAAGCAACACAGTTCATAAGAATGTTGCCTTTTAAAGTGAGAGCATTAGACCATAACAAAGCTAAGTATTTCTATGTTCATGCATGTTATTTGTTGAGTAAGGTATTTAAATGACACAAAGTTTTTCAGCCAATTTTGATAACTACAAAAAAACTTGGTCAGTTCAAACTGAATTGCCAATTTCGTTTACGGTTCAATATTCTAGTGATGTTTTCAATCCAAAAAATCACGATCTTTTAAATTGTGGTTCAAATAACTCAAATAGAAGAATTATTGTAATTGATAAAAATGTATATAAACTATATTCCAATCAACTCATTTCATATTTTGAACAATTGAAAGTTGATGGTAAAATTTTAATTATTGATTCTGACGAAGAAAACAAGACATGGGATAACGCAAATAAAATTTTACAGTTCTTTGAAACTGAAGGTCTGTTGCGTAGAGAACCTGTGATTGCTATCGGCGGCGGTGTACTACTTGACATTGTTGGATATTGTGCAAGCATTTATCGCAGAGGTGTTCCGTATATTAAAGTGCCAACTACATTATTGGCTATCGTTGATGCGTCAGTTGGTGCGAAAGTTGCAGTCAATCATTTTGGGCGCAGAAATCGAATCGGTGCATATTATCCAGCAATTGCAACATTGATTGATAAGAGGTTTATCGTAACCCAATCAGAAAGAGAGATTGTAAATGGTATTGCTGAGATATTAAAGTTAGCCATTATCAAAGACGCCGAACTATTTGAATTGCTTGAAACAAATTATGAGACTCTAATTAATGAAAAGTTTTTGTTTGGTGCAGTTCCTGTTCGTGTAATCAATCTAGCAATTACTGGTATGATTGAAGAATTAGCACCGAATCTATGGGAAAAGAAACTTGATCGTTGCGTTGATTTTGGACACACATTTAGTCCAATTATTGAAATGGAAAACATACCGAATCTTTTACATGGCGAAGCAGTTATTCTCGACTGTCTTTTCAGTTCGTGCATTGCATTTAATAGAACCTATCTTAGTGCAAAAGATTTAGACAGAATATTTACCACAACAAAAAATTTAAAATTGCCAATCTTTCACGAAGACTTCACAAAAATAGAGTTGCTTTTAAAGTCATTATCTGATACAATGAAACATAGAAATGGCAATCAGTATTTACCATTACCTCTTGGTATTGGCAATTATAAAATTGTAAATGATCTCAGTAGTGATGAAATTGAAAAGGCCATCAATACTTTCTTACAATACAAAGAATGAAACGAATCGCACTTATTACCGGCACAACTAGAGGTTTGGGTAGAGAAATAGCAAAACATTTTCTCTACTTAAATTGGGGCGTGATTGGATTGGCTAGAGGTGAATCTACAATCAATCATCCTGATTACACACATCTTCAAGTTGATATCAAAGATCGCAAGGCACTAAAAACTGTTTTTGATAAACTAGAAGTGAGTGTTAATTTACTTATCAATAATTCAGCAATTTTTACGATGAAATCATTTGAAGATACCGATGATGATTTGATTGATGATTTGATTGATGTGAATTTGAAAGGTAACATATTTGTAACAAAATATGCACTTAAACTTATGCCGGCCGGCGCAAGAATTTTCTTTATAAATTCTGTCGCTGGCCTAGAAGAATTAGAAAATCAATCAATTTATTGCGCCAGCAAAACAGGATTGACTGCATTTGCAGGTGTTCTTGGCAATGAATTAAGAAAGAAAAATATAAAAGTAACAAGCATTCATCCTGGTGGTATAAACACAACTCTATGGAACGAATCGAATCAATATCCGTGTGGTGATGTTAAAATGGCAACCGATCCGAGAGAGATTGCTATTTTGATTGAATTCATATATAATTCTTTCTTGAATACTGAATATAAAACTGTGAAATTATTTCCAACTACAGAATGGCACCAATGAACATTATACCAGATAAAAATTTATTCATAGTTACATCAGCCCTCAGGCCAACAACCGGAGTTTTTGATAAACAAACACGATTAGAACAAACGATTGAAACAGTCAAATCAATTCGTGCGAAAATTTCAAATTCAATTGTTATAATTACTGATGCTTCGGTAGAAGAAGTTCCTCAGGAAGATGTTGATAAACTCGCTCCATGGACCAATGGTTTTATTTCTTGGAACCAAGATGAACAAATAAAATATTTTAGTCAGCATGGTCATCAAAGTGTTGCTGAAAGTCTTTTGATGATGAAGACTTTAATAATGCTTAAAAGAAATCCTGGCGTTTCTAAAATGTTGAATTCAGTAAAAAGAATTTTTAAGATTAGTGGTAGATATCGTCTGAATGAAAAATTTGATATCAATGACTATATGAGTGATCATTTGTATGGTAAGTACATTTTCAAGAAAAGAATGCCATCTTGGTGTGGTCGTGAAAGTTTGTTGGTGACCAGACTTTGGTCAATGTGTCCTTCTTTACTTGATGAATATATTTCAACTTTACCTAATATTATTAACACGATTACATCGCAAGGTATAGATTTTGAACATGCACACTTTGAATGTTTAAATAAAGAACATCTTTTTGAGTTTGATTATGTTTATGTTGAAGGACAAGTTGCGCGAACTGGAGAATGGCATTATGATTGAACAAAAAATTAAAGAAATTAGTAGAATGGCAAAGCCAGGCTACATTCAAAATTACGACAACTTTGATCCAGAAAAAAGTCCTGTTCTATATTCTGGGCAGTATTGGAATGAAAAAGAAATTGAACTTGCATTAAGTTCTTTTCTGACTGGCAATTGGATTGCTTCTGGCGACAACGTATTAGAATTTCAGCGTCAATTTGCGAAACGATTCAATGTTGGCTATTCTCATATGGTCAACTCTGGCAGTTCTGCTAATCTTGCTATGCTTGCGGGATTGAAAGCGTATTTCAAATGGAATGATGGTGATGAGATTATTGTTTCGCCTGTAGGTTTTGCAACTACGATTGCGCCTATCATGCAAACAAATCTCAAGCCAGTCTTCATTGACATTGAGTTTGAAACGCTAAACTTTGATGTGAATCTAATTGAAGGCGCAATTACTGAAAAAACTAAAGCAGTATTTGTATCACCAGTTCTTGCAAATCCACCAGATATGGATCGAATTGTTGAGATTTGTAATCGCAAAAATATTCTGTTGATTGGCGATAACTGCGATTCTCTCGGTACAAAATGGGGCGACAAATACATCAACGAATTATATTTCTCATGGTCTTGTTCATTTTATCCTGCACATCACATTTCAACTGGTGAAGGTGGCATGGTATCATCTAACGATTCAAACTTTATTGAAACTGTTCGTTCGATTTCGTGGTGGGGTCGTGACTGTTACTGTGTCGGCGCAAATAATACTTTACCTTGTGGTACTTGTGGTAAACGTTTTAGTAATTGGCTAGACAACTATGATGGCATTATCGATCACAAATATATCTTCCGTCATGCAGGTTATAATATCAAACCATTAGATTTGCAAGGTGCAATTGGTATCGCACAACTCGAAAAGATTGATGAAATTGAATCGAAACGTAGACTGCACAAAACAATTATTGAAGAAATGATTGTGAAATATCTTGGCGTCAAAACCGCAAAAGTTTTACCCAAGTCTGACCCATCTTGGTTCGGTGTGCCTATTATTTGCGAGACACAAGAACAGAAAGAGTATATTGTTGATTTTATTGAATCAAACAGAATTCAAACACGCCCATATTTTGCAGGCAATATTTTGTTGCATCCTGGCTTCAAACATCTAGATGATTACAAGAAATATCCAAATGCAAACAGGGCACTCTCGCATGTGTTTTTCTTAGGATGCCCACCATTCTATAATCAAAAAGTCTTTGATTATCTCGAAAAGGTTTTTAGTTCATGGTAAAGTATCAGATATTTGGCGGTCATGGTTTCGTAGGTTCTGAGTTTGTATATCAAAATCCTAGTGTGTGTATTGTAAATGAAAAGATTGATTATAATGTTTCTGATGATTGTGATCAAATTTTGTATTTGATTTCTACAATCACAAACTACAACATGAAAGTCAATCCATATATTGATATTGAAACTAATCTAATTACTCTCATGCGAGTGTTGGAACAATGCAAAGGAAAAGATGTTGTTTTTAACTTTATCAGCTCTTGGTTTGTTTATGGCCACACTGAAATGCCGGCAACAGAGGAGTCCGTCTGTTTCCCTAGTGGATTTTATTCTATTACAAAAAAAGCCGCAGAAGATTTACTAATATGTTACTGTAAAACGTTTGGCATCAAGTATAGAATTCTCAGACTTGCAAATGTTGTCGGTGCAGGTGATCCAAAAGCATCACCAAGAAAAAATGCATTACAATATATGATTAATCAAATGAAAGAACATAAAGACATTAATCTTTATGAAGGTGGTGAATTGTATCGTGATTATATTCATGTCTCAGATGTTGCTGATGCAATTAGAATTGTAATGAACAAAGGCGAAGTAAATAAAATTTACAATATTGGTAATGGCACGCCACTCCTACTCAAAGACATGGTCAACTATGCACATACTAAATTAAATAGCAGAGGTAAAATCAATTTCATAAAACAACCAGAGTTTCATAAAACAGTTCAGGTGCTATCGATGTGGATGAAAACTGATAAGTTAAAAATTTTAGGATACACCCCAACTTATAATATGCAACAGATGGTGGAGGATATGATAAAGTGAGTTTGTTTCTTTATCAAGCGTATTATAAAAATGGACAAGAAAAATATCTTGATCCTGTTTTTACGCCATACGATAATACAAAAAATGAAGCTCCACATTTGCGTGAATATCCATTATGGAAAGCGTTGTATGAAAAACATAAAGGAACTATGGCATATTGGGGTCTTTTGTCATGGCGATGGCTTGATAAGACAAAACTTCCGCCGATTGAATTTAAACAATGGATTGTAAATAATCCTGGATATGATGTATATCACATTGATCCATTTCTTGATGTATCTGTGTCATATCCAAACATTTGGATTCAAGGTGACAAGTGGCATCCTGGTATGATTGATTTCTGCAATCGCTTGTTTCCTAAGATGGGAATTAATAAAAAAGTTGAAGAAATCATTTATAAGCCAGAAGATTTTGCAACGTGTAATTATTATATTGGTAATAATGTTTTTTGGAGTAGTTTTATTTTATTTCTCGATAATGCCATTGAGATATGTCAAAATGATTCAGAATTAAGTCACTATATGTTTGAAAATAAAAGGCTATATAATGAAACAATGATTGCTTCATTTCCGTTTGTCACCGAGAGATTATTTTCTTTACATAACTATCTAAAAAGACAAATCAAAGTTAAAAAATTTCCTGTAACATGGCACAATTATGAAAAAATGTATGGTGCCGCACATCAACAATTAGTGAGAATATATGACGAAAAAAATAATCAATGATTTAAACATTGGTGAATTGAAATCTCAATATGAAAAAGGAAAACCTTTCAAGTATGTTGTTATTGATAACTTTTTCAAAGAAGAAGTTGCAAAAGAGTTATCAAATCAATTTCCCAAATATGATCAAAATGAAATTTGGAACATATACAAAAATCCTCTTGAAAACAAAAGAACAACGCCTGATTGGAATTTGTTTCCTTCCGAAACATATCGTGCGTTTACATACTTAAATAGTCAAGAATTTATTAAGATTCTTGAAAATATTATTGGTATTGATAATATCATTCCTGATATGGGTTTGCATGGCGGAGGCTGGCATATAACACCTAGCGGCGGAAAATTGAATGTGCATATGGATTATTCAATTCATCCAAAACTTAAACTTGAACGTAGAGCAAATCTTATCATTTACTTGTCCGAAGACTGGAAACCAGAATATGGTGGTCAATTGGGTCTTTGGTCACATGATGAAGAAACTAATTCACCAAAAGAATGTGTTTCAAAAATTGATGTAAAATTCAATCGTGCAGTCATTTTCGACACAACTCAAAATTCATGGCATGGATTGCCAGAGGAAATTACATCACCCAAGGGTATAAATCGTAAGAGTTTGGCTATCTATTATTTGACTGAACCTAGAATAGATATTTCATCTAGGGAACGGGCATATTTTGCGCCATATAAAGATCAAGCAAAAAATCCAGAAATTATGGAATTAATAAAAAAACGGGCTAATTCTCAAACCATCGGGCAGGCTTACCGAACAGAATAATACTAAATAGAGTATCAAATACTGCTGTAGAGGCGGAGAGATATGAAATTTAGAGATTACATTACAGAAGCAAAAGAAAAGCACGCCGTTTTGGCGTTTGGTCGCATGAATCCGCCTACGGTCGGACATGAAAAACTTGTAAATAAAGTAAAAGAAATAGCAAAACAAGTTGGTGGCACTCCACACATTGTTTTATCACATAGCCATGATTCGGCTAAAAATCCCCTCACTCCAGAACAAAAATTAAAACACGCCAATAGATATTTTTCTGGCGTAAAATTGTCTGTTTCCGACAAACAACACCCAAACTTTCTTTCACAAGCATCTTTGCTCTACAAAAATGGAGCAACTCATTTACACATGATAGCGGGTTCAGATCGCATTGATGAGTATGAAAAAACATTGAACAAATACAATGGCGTGAAAGGAACACATGGTTATTTCAAATTTAAAGAAATAGAAGTACACTCTGCTGGCGAACGTGATCCTGATGCAGAAGGTGTGGAAGGCATGTCTGCCTCAAAAATGCGTGAGGCTGCATCAAAAGGTAATTTTAAAGACTTTAAAAAAGGTGTACCTGGTCATGTTTCAAAAGAAGAAGCAAAAGACCTTTACAATGACGTTCGCAAAGGTATGGGCATCAAAGAAAGTCTTGAAGAAGTAGAACTCGACATTCTTTTTGAAGAAATATTACTTGAAGGTGTACATGACAAAGGCATCTTTAAAGCAGTATTCTTAGGTGGTGGTCCTGGTTCAGGTAAAGATTATGTGCTTGACAATGCACTTGCAGGACATGGTCTTACTGAATTGAATTCTGATCGTGCATTAGAATTCTTAATGGACAAACATAATCTAGATAAGAAGATGCCTGCTGACGAAGAAGCGCAACGCAACGAAGTCAGAAAAAAAGCAAAGAGTATTACTGATTTGCGTCAAATGCTTGCAATTCAAGGTCGTAATGGTCTTATAATCAATGGCACCGCTGATGATCCAGCTAAAGTTGCAAAGATTAAAGAATTGCTTGAAAAACTCGGCTATGAAACTTCTATGCTCATGGTCAATACAAAAGATGAGATTTCTCAACAAAGAAATGTTGAGCGTGGTCAACGTGGTGGCAGAACTGTACCAGAAAACATTCGTAAAGAAAAATGGGATAGCGTACAGGCCGCAAGACCAGAACTCGCTAAAATGTTTGGTGGCAGCTACATGGAGTTTGATAACTCCGAAAACTTGCGTATGGCACCGCCAGAAGTTGCTCAAGCAAAAAAGCAAGAAATGCTTCAATTGTTTAAGAATGTTCAGAAGTTTGTGGCCGCACCACCAAAGAATGAAATTGCTAAACAATGGATTGGTGGCGAATTAAACAAAAAAGACACTCTACCAATACCCAAAAATCAAGAAGTTGCTCCACATCCAGATTCAAAAGCTGCCGATGAAGCCAAGCGTCTTGGTTTAACATACTTTGGTTTTGGTCGTTACGGACGCAATGGCAAAGTTACACATCGTTCAGTTCACGATAAACTTGTTGATGTTACTTCAATTAAACCACCCAAAGAAGAAAAGATACCTTCATCAACTTCACAGAGTGATAATCCATCTGGTGAGAAAAAAATACCTGGCTATGAGATGAAAAAATTGGGCGACAAAGTTATTCATGTTAAGTACAATAAAAATAAAAACATCAATGAAGACTTTGAGATTGAAGAAGAACTTGGTCTCAATGAAGATTTAAGAAATTGGTTCAAGCCAGATCATCCAGAAGGTGGTTGGAAACGAATCAATAGTAAGGGTGAAGCTATTGGTCCTTGTGCAAGAGAACCAGGCGAACCAAAACCAAAATGCATGTCAAACGAAAAGAGAGCATCACTCAGTAAAAAAGAGAGAGCGAATGCAGTTCGTTTGAAGCGTAAGCATGATCCTAATCCTGAACGTAAAGGAGCACCAATCAATGTCTCTAACTATGGTAAAGGTAAGATCAGCGAAGAAACAAAACCAAAACATAACTATCTTAAAGATGGTACAGGTAAAATAAGAGTTTTCATGTTGCGCCGTGCCGCCGCTAAAGAAGCACATCAGCGAAATGGTGAGATTGAAAAACATAATAACGGCTATGCCGTGAAACTAAAAGAGGAGTATATCCATGTTATCCAAAATTCTAGCACTATTCAAGAAACCTCAAGTAGAGGCACAACCAGCACCACATCCATTGGATGGTCCAACCAAGAGAGCGATTCTTACGCCAGAACCAGAGGCGAAGAAAGAGGAGTTGCCCTTAGTGAAGTTGGAACAATATCAAGAAACACCATCAACGGCGGCACCAGTAATATTATCGGAGCCAATAGTCGTGTTGGAAGCGAAACCAACGGAAGTAATTACGGAAGAATCGCCGAAGAAAAAACCACAGAAAAGAAAAAACTCACAATCGCAGAAATCAGGTCAAAGCAAAAAGAGAAAGTCAAAGAGTCCATCGACAAAGGTATAGAACCTGGTCTTTCAATGGCGGCATCTGGCGAAAGTATTGCCCGTGATACTGGTGAAAAAATTAAAAAGTACACCGGTAAAGCAACACAAGTCAGAGAAACCATTGGTGATGGTGGCGAAATGATTAATTCGATGGCTGCTAAAAAAGAAGATGACTTGAAAAAAGTCGGTATCAATTTGAAATCTTTCAAAGCGAAAAATTATCTATGAGAAACTTTTTAGATTTTATTATAGAAGCAAGAGCAAGCACAACTAAGTCTGGTCAGCCGATCGGACAAGGTGGTCGTGACTATGAATCACAAACTCAAGGCAGACTTATTAAATATGGTAAGGCTGATCCTGATACAAAAACTGCTGGTTCTTCTGCTGATGCTCCCGATGGCAAATTCATTCACAAAGGACAAGAACATCATCTTGAAGTCAAAGCAGACAAGGGTGCGATGTTTGGTCAAATGGAATTACATCACGATGGTAAGCAATGGGATGCTTCACCAAAGTCTAAAGCAAAGTATCCAGAGACATATAAAGCAGTTAAAAAGTCTGGGTTTTTCGATTCATTAAATAAAAAGTGGAAGAAGCCTAGTGGCGACTATGATACTGATTTAAAAATGGGTAATGTGTATCACGATCACCCAAATGCTGATCCTATCAAAGCACACTATGGTAAAGATCGTAAGACTAACTATATTCAAATTGGTGGTGGTCATGGTTTCTATCATACAGGAAACGATGCCGCAGGTTTAGGATCCCCAGAATTGCATGGTAGAACACAAATTCGTGCAAGAATGAAGCCAAGAGGTTGGAAAGATGGTAAAAGAACCTATGGTGCACTTGCTGTCATGAGTTTAAAAGATGCAGCCAAATCACATCACGATTTAGATAAGGACCCAACATGAAAACATTTAGAAAACATTTAGAAGAAAAAAGATGTTGGCCTGGCTACAAATCTGTGCCAGGTAAAGAGCCATATTCTCCCGGCTCTTGCGTCAAAGAAGAAGATGAATGCAACGGCACCGGTGAAGATAAAGAATGCCCAATACATGGCATGAAAAATTGCGAAAATCTTAAAGAAGATTGGCAGAAAGTAAATAAGTCTGATAAAACAGATGGTTTGAGTCCTGCCGCAGTCAAAGCATATCGCCGTGAGAATCCTGGCTCTAAGTTGCAAACCGCCGTTACAAAAGACCCATCAAAATTAAAAGCAGGTTCAAAAGATGCCAAGCGTAGACTGTCATTCTGTCGCCGTATGCGTGGTATGAAAAATCGTTTGACAAATCCTGAGAATGCAAGAGATCCAGATTCACCAGTAAATAAGGC
>SXGQ01549923.1_pt1 | contig 13206 bp, 10 predicted proteins | sample 3178371 | NCBI WGS metagenome assembly SXGQ01 (sample SAMN11356859, study PRJNA531348) | freshwater metagenome | isolation source: freshwater sample F1-20 | place: China: Fuxian Lake, Yuxi | collected 2017-12-25
AGGCGTCCGGATGATTCTGCAGGGTGGCTCGAGCCATCTGCTGAAGCAGAACTGTTTTGCCGGCACGCGGTGGCGAAACAATCAGGCCACGCTGCCCGAGTCCGATTGGAGCTATCAGGTCGACAATGCGAGTACTGAGGTGTTCGGCGTTATCCGCCAGTCGCAGCCGCTGCTCGGGATGCAACGGAGTCAGGTCGTCAAAGAACACCTTGTTCGTCAGCAGGTTCGGATCCTCCCCGTTGATCGCTTCCACCCGCAGCAACGCAAAATACCGCTCGTTTTCCTTCGGTGGTCGAATCTGGCCAGCCACTGTGGCACCGGTTCGCAATCCAAAACGCCGGATCTGACTGGGACTGACATAAATGTCGTCAGGGCAGGGCAGGTAGTGATAATCCGGGCTGCGCAGAAAGCCAAAACCGTCCGGTAAAATCTCCAGCGTCCCCTCGCCGAACATCAGTCCGTTCAGCCGGGTCCGCTCCTTCAGGATCCGGAAAATCAGATCCTGCTTCTTCAGGCCGTGATATTCCGTCAACTGATCCCGTTCAGCAATCGCAATCAGATCCTTCATCGACATCCGCTGCAGCTCCGCGATGTTGATCTGATCCTCGGATGGCGGCGCAAATGTCTCAGAGACCGATTTTTCCGCGTCGTCTGACGGCAATTTGTCTTCGGTGCGAGTCCGCTGGGGGCGACCAAGGGGACCACGAGATTCTTCAGGGCGGGGAGAGCGAGTAGACATGGCCGCGAGGGGCCTCCGAGATAGGAAGAGGGCAGAAGGTGCCGGATTTTGAAAGGACCTGAGCCGCAGTTTCCGGCGAAACCACTGTTCAGCAGAAGATATCAGCACTTCACAACACAGCACGTCACAACATAGTGGAAATGGCAGGAACACCGCTTCGATGCGATCGTGGCCCCCGCCGAAGAATCAACCGCAGGTACCCCTGCAGCTGCTCTGCAGCAGCCTCCGGACTTCCCGAATTGTCCACCTCAAACTCACACGACGCTCGCTTTCGGTCAACCTGCCACTGAGCAGCCTCACGCTGCGCATGCTGCAGTTCCGACCAGCCTCGAGTCGCTGCCACTCGCTGCTGACGCTGCTGCAACGGAGTCTGAATCCAGATCAACGCATCACACCGATCTGCCCAGCCAGCCTCCAGCAGCAGTGCTGCATCCAGCACAACCACGTCCGCGTCCTGCGGAATCAAATTCAGTCTGCGATGGATCTCAGCCTGAATCCCTGGTCTCACGATTTCATTCAGCCGCTGCAGACGCTGACGACCAGCGGGAGAATCCTGGAATACCAGCGCCCCCAGTCGAGCCCGACTGATGACACCTTCTTCAAGAATCTGATCCCCAAACTCCTGAACCAGCCGGGCAGCAACCACAGGGTCCTGAAGCTGCCAATGACCGATCTGGTCAGCATCAATCACAGACAGCCTGAGACCACCGACCGCCCGCGCAACTGACGTCTTTCCGGATCCCACACCGCCCACCAGCCCAACCACGGGGACAAAACCAGCAGGCACAGAACCTGTGGTCGCAGCCTCAGCCGAAGTTGTTTGACTGACGGAATCCACAGGAAGCAGGCACGAAAAACCGAAAGCAGCAGTTGTCAGGCTGACTGAACGTCAGACAGATACAGACAAACATACCGGAAATTGTCAGGCCGCTGCTGGAGAATGTCAAACCAATGCCCGGAGACAAATGCGTTTTCCGGGGGGAATTCCAGCCGCTGCAGCGATATCAGCCTGAGACCCACAGCAGCAGCAGCCACGCACAGCCCAGAAACAGAATGGTCTTGCCAAACATGACCAGCGCAGAACGCAAAATCTTCTCAGGCATCTCAAAACGAGTCGCGCAGTAAACCAGACACACGATGGCGGTCAGTGGCAAAGCCTGAGTAATCAAACTTAAGTCCATTGCAGATAAGCCTTTAAAACGCGTCAGCCAGACTGATTCAGGCTTTCACGGACGCCGCATCAGCATCCCCGTCACCGCCGCCGCTGCCACCACCGCCGGATCCTGAACCCTCGCCCTCGCCGCGATCCTCATCACCATACCCGTACGCCGGCCCCTGCGCCGCATCCCAGATCGCCATCAAATTCAGCAATCCCGCTATCCATGTCAGCACCGCCGCTACATCGTACTGCCGACTTAAACTGCCATGCAGACGATCCAGTTCCATCGAATCCAGCGGAGCCATGTACCAGTTGAAAAAACCGCGGCTGATTGTGCCCTCAATCCGAGCACTCAGAAAATTGCCGGCCTCATCCACCAGACGACACTCAATCGACCGCCTCGGTGAACCAAACACGGCACGGCCAAGCTGAATTTCTCCACCCAGGCGATAACTGACGGTCCCGCCGTCCACCGTCCCGGCCTTGAGCTCTCCCTGCACCGTGCGACTGCCTTCAGGACGCGTCGGCGACAGCTGCAGAGTGCCGGTCACGGGTGTCCGCAGGTCACCCTGACGAGTCGTTTCGATGAGCGCCCCCACAAAATCACTGCGAATTTCTGAATCCAGAAAGCCCACGGATTTGTCGATCGCATTGAACCTCGCCTCCTGCAGCAATGCCGGAAAAGCCGGCAGTCCCACAAGCACCTGCGCCCAAAAACCATACGACGTCTTCGACACAGGAGGCTGGGCCGAAAACTGTGGCGAATCCGCACTGGTCCTGAGCACCAGCCGACTGTAGGTCGCCTGACCCTCACCCAGAACCTGTCCCCAGCCGAACAGAATCAAAATCCCGGCAGAGAAAACTGCCGCCTTGAATCGCCGCCCCTGATACCAGTGCCCTAAACCTGGCAGAAGAAATGCCAGCAGGGCCGCCAGCCACGGCTGCCTCAGGTTGACTCGAGAATCTGTCATGACAAATCGCTGCCCAGGAAAAACTGCATAAGCCGGGGCCGAATCTGCAGACAGAGATACGCACCATCAGCACCGTCCTCGAATCCTAACAGCACCCGCAACATTTGTCAGGACACATTCCCGGGGATGATCAAACCCCCAATAATACCGGAACCAGGAATTTCAAAAAATCCGGTCATTCTGTGAAACACACCACAGATCCACCTGTGGTCACAGGCCCCCGCAAGGCTATGTTGCGGGCGGTTTGCGAACAGATCGACCCTGCAGCGATCACAGCCTGCCGCTGATTCTGCACCATGTCTCCGGAACAATTCAGTGGCTCGCCAGTCTCTTTGGCTGCATTCAATTTCTTCATCATCGGAGTGGTCTGGATGAAACGTCGCGCATTTACCCTGATCGAACTGCTGGTGGTGATCGCCATTATCGCCATCCTTGTGGCCCTGCTGCTGCCCGCGGTGCAGCAGGCTCGCGAAGCAGCCCGCCGAACGCAGTGCAAAAATAACCTCAAGCAGATCGGACTGGCACTGCACAACTACGAAGGCACACATACTCGACTGCCCCCCGGATTCCTCGGCGTCAACAACGCATCAACGCACACGCAAATCCTCCCATACTTCGAAGCCAGCAACGAATACAATCAGTTCAACTTCAACAACGACATCAATTCGCATGCAACCAACGTGAAGGCCCGCCAGCAGCGTCTGGCAATTCTGCAGTGCCCGTCGCAGATTGGCAGCCCTGCATTCGTGCTGGCCCCGTCACAGTGCCCGAACGGCTGCGGAACCACCAACTATGTCCAGAGCCTCGGCGACAACGCTAACTACGCGGCTGATCGAGGCCCCTTTGGTCGAAATCGCGGGGCGGCCTTCCGCGACTTTGTCGATGGGATGTCAAACAGCGGCATGTTTGCTGAAATCATCCTTGGCCCCAGCAGTGGATCACCCACGTCGGGCGTTGTCGCTGCCGGTACGCCGCAGGACCTGTGGGTCGCCACAAACCTCCCGTTCGCGACCTGGGATGCCAGCCCCACGGGAGATACCATTCCCGTTGCCGCCTGCGATAACCGCGCCACCAGCGCGATTCTGTATCGCGGCAAGCAATACTACCGAGGAGTTGTTGTCGCCACCTTTTACTCGCACACCCTGACACCCAACTCACGTCTGCGTGACTGTATCCGCAGTGTGGGATTCGACCGCGGACACCTTGCCACACGCAGCTTTCACACGGGTGGCTCACAACTGGTGCTGGGCGACGGCTCGGTGCGGTTTGTCAGCGAGAATATCGACACTCGCGTATGGCGTGCTGTCGGCAGCATAAACGGTAACGAAGTCGTTTCGGAATGGTAATCCGGCCACACCGGATGCCCCGCGTCAATCATCTCGCACCCAAACCCCCGTTGCCTGCCCGAGCCATGTCCATGAGAATTCCGAAATCTTTGCTGCTGCTTACCACTGTGCTGCTTTGCGGTTGCGGAAGCGATTACACTCCGCAGGCCGAGATCTTCAAGACAGTGTCTGCCTCAGGAGTTTTGACTTTCAAGGGTAAACCACTGAGTGGCTTCATAGTCACACTGCACCCCGCCGGTGAGCAGCGTACAGCCAGTGGTACCACTGATGCCGAAGGCCGCTTCACCCTCGGTACCAACGCCCCAGGAGACGGTGCCGTTGCCGGCAACCATAAAGTGTCTGTCATCTGGCAGCCACCCGAAGATGACGGCCTTGGCTCCACTGTTGAAGACCCCAAAAAGATGCCGAAGCCACCACTGGAAATTCCCGCGAAGTACGCCAGCCCCGACACCTCCGGAATCACCCTGGAAATTCCCGAATCAGGCAGTTCTGAACTAAAGCTGGATCTGAACTGAAACTATTTCCCCGGGCTCACTGGTCACAGCAGACGGAATTCATCATCTTCCGCGGTGGTTCAACCACCGCGGTTTTTTTTCGGCCATGCCAGCCGCAAAATCATTCTCCAGCATCGCTCAGGGGCTGTCTCGTGTCTGCAGGAATTCCCATTGATGTCCTGATGGATTTCACCGTTCGTTGTTTTCGGGCTGTCGGGCTCGGGGAACACGACGCAAACACAGCCGCCGGCTGCCTCGTCGGTACCGACCGACTCGGGGTCTTCACTCACGGCACAAAACTGCTGGCCGGTTACCTGCGTAAACTTCAGGGCGGTGGTTACCGGGCCGCCGCGATCCCGCGGATCGAACGCGAAGGTGCCGCATGGGCCGTGCTTGACGGCGATGCCGGACTCGGCCAGACAGGCTGCTCTGCCGCCATGCAGACCGCCATCAGCAAGGCTCACGCCTGCGGTGTGGCCTTTGTCTCCATCCGCAATACCGGACATATCGGAGCCGCCGGGCAGTATGCACTGCAGGCTGCCCGTCATGGCTGCGCTGCCATGATCACAGGCAATGACATTCCCAGTGTGGCAGCCCCCGGTTCCCGCAAAGCCGTACTCGGCAGCAACCCGCTGGCCTTCGCCATTCCCACCGCCACAGACCCGATCCTGCTGGATATCGCCACCGCTGCAGTGGCCGGAGGCAAAGTCTACGCCGCATGGCAGCGTGGTGAGTCCATCCCAGCCACATGGCTCATCGGCCCGGATGGCCTGCCCACAACCGATGGATCACTCTACCCGCACTCCGCCGCTCTGGCACCCATGGCCGGCCACAAAGGCTACGGACTGGGCCTCTGGTGCGAAGTCCTGTCCGCCCTCATTCCCGGAGGACATATGACATGGCAGGTCGGCAGCTGGATGTTCGATCCCGTCGATCGACCTTCATGGCACAATGCCTCGCTCACAGTCATGCACATCGACAGCATGACCGATCGACAGCAGTTCAATGCCCGCATGCAGGCCTTAATCGACGAAATTCACAATGCTCCCCCAGCCACCGGATCAGACGGAGTTCTGCTGCCCGGAGAACTGGAATTCCGTACGGCACGAAAAGCAGATGAGCACGGTATTGCACTTCCGGCAGACGTGCGAGCCAAGTTGCGGGAAGCAGCCGAACTGTCCGGCCTGCCACTGCCGGAAGCAGTCTGAGCCTTCATTCACTGTCTGACAAACGGATCTGTGTCATGCGCTGCATCGGAATCGACATCGGCTCTTCATCCATCAAGGGTGGCATCCTCAACCTCGAATCAGGACTCGTTGAACACACCGAGAAAGCCGCTTTCCCCGGACAACTCCCGGGCCTGCCAGCAGGCTTCCACGAAGTTGATCCGCAGGCCGTTGTACAGTGCACCCGCGAAGTCCTCTGCAAACTGCTGCAGGCTGCCCCCGCGACCGCACAGGTCAGATTTACCAGCCAGATGGGTGGAATTCTGCTGCTGGATGCACAACACAAACCAGTCACAAATTATCTGTCCTGGCGCGATCAGAGATCTCTGCTGCCGGCACCCGGTCGTTCCATACCATTGATCGATCAACTCCGTCAGGCATGGAACGATCAGCAGTTCGAAGAACTGGGAAAGGAATTGAAGCCAGGATCAGCCATCACTCTGCTCTGCTGGCTGGCACAGCATCAGCAACTGCCCCGACAAACCATGCCCGTGACCATCGGTGACTACGTGATCGCCAGCATCTGCAACGCCCCCCCGCGCATGCACCGGTCACACGGCATCGGGATGATCAATCTGAAAACCAGTGACTGGCACCATGATGCCTTCGCTGCAGCCGGCATCGACGGACTCCACTGGCCCGCACTCGCCACTGAATCCGAAACAGTCGGACACTTCACAAACAACGGTCAGCAACTGGAGTGCTTCGCGGCTATCGGAGATCAACAGGCGGCCCTGTTTGGCATTGACCTCAGCTGCTCCGAACTGTCCATCAACTGCTCAACAGGCTCTCAGGTCAGTCAGATCACAGCACAGTTTCAGCCAGGCAACTGCCAGACTCGCTGCTGGTTCGACGGACAGTTCCTGAATACTGTCACCCACATCCCCGCCGGTCGCTCACTCACTGTGCTGGAAAGTCTGCTGACGGAGCTGCCGCGAGCAGCCGGAATCAGCCTCACCAATTCCTGGCAACTGATTGCTGAGGCCACTGAGCACAGCGCCGCCAATGGCCTCTCCTGCGATCTCAGCTTCTTCTCAGGCGCCATGGGAAATCAGGGCCGCATCGAAAACATCACCACGGAAAATCTGACAGTCGGAAGCCTGTTCTGTGCCGCGTTTGACTTCATGGCTGACAGCTATCTCGAATGCTCAAACCGACTTTCCAGCTCCCCATCCTGGAATCAGCTGGCAGTTTCCGGGGGACTCGTTCAGGCCTTTCCAGCACTCAGACGTCGTCTCGCCGAGCGATTTGCCTGGCCCATGCGGGAAGTCGCTGAACAGGAAGAAACCCTGACCGGACTGCTGAAACTGGCCCGCAGAACAGCCAGCTGAACCATCAGCGTTGCCGCCACTCGGGCAAAAATGCAGCACGGCACTGGCAAAAAACGCCCGGCAGCCTTCGCCTGACTTCTCGCGGCAACTGCCGGCAGCCCCGGAAAACCTGGCAAAATCGACCATCCCGGCAAACAACCACGATTTGGAACACAAAGTGCTCAAGAAGGCAGTCGGTACTTCTGTGTGCGTATTCGCGCGCACATGACCTGACCTGAATCACTCCGTCCGCTGCCGAGGTGTGCCATGCTGGAACTGCTGGACTTCTTCGTGAAACTTTCCGCGGCGGTGCTCGTGCTCACCGGATTGCTGAATCTGCGTAATCAAGTCCTGGCCCTGCGCAATGAGCTGAAGGAGGGACTGCACAGAACCACCCTGCAGATGAAAACCATCTACGACGCGATTCAGAACAGCGGGACAGCCCGCACAGCCGGGTCCGCTCCGTTGCATCCTGATCCGGCTGCCGCTGCGGTCGTCCCTCGCCAGCAGCCGGCCTCCGAGACTCCGCGAACTGCCTCTAAGCCAGCACAGCCTGGCATCGAACCCCCGCAGATGACAACGGAGACGCCTGCACCTCCCCGGATCGACACCCCGCACCCGAAAAATCCGCTGCCGGCTCCGTCCATCCCCGCAATGCCCCCCGCGACTCCCGAGAAAGACTCAATTTCACAGCGCGCCGAAAAACACCGATCGAGACGCCCGCCGGCCACAACGCCCGTCATCGCGGCCTCGCAGGCTGACGCCGAAGAATCCCCCAGCGTCATCAAAACTGCAGCACACACCGGCAACCGCTTTGAAACGGCGGCAGCCGATGTCCTGAATCGCATCTGGAACTGGATCGTTGTTGGCGAAGAACACGTTCCTCAGGGCGTTTCCTGGGAATTTGCCGTTGCCAGCCAGTGGCTGCTGCGAATCGGACTGCTGCTGGTCCTGGTCGGTGTTGGCTTCTTCCTGAAGTACTCAATCGATAACGGCATGCTGCCCCCGGCAGCCCGTTCAGTACTGGCCGCCTGCACCGGGTTCGGCATGCTCACAGCAGGCACCCGCCTGCTCAATGGTAACTATAAACTCATCGGCCAGGGACTGCTGGGAACGGGCACAGCCACCCTCTACTTCAGCGTCTTCGCTGCCAGCAGCATGTACAGCCTGATGTCCATTGGGGCGGGCTTCGCTCTGATGACCGCAGTGACTGTCCTCGCTGGCTTCATCTCTGTCCGCTTCGATTCCAAAGTCACGGCAGTCTTCGGAGTTGTCGGAGGCTACCTTACTCCAATCATGCTCTCTACGGACACGGTCAATTATCCCGGTCTGTACGGTTATCTGCTGGTGCTGGGCAGCGGCATTCTTGGAGTGTCAGCATTTCGCCGCTGGCCACTGCTGAGCTACCTTGGATTTGCTTGCCACCACATGCTGGTCTTCGCCTCCCTCAGCAGCTTCGACCCGGCAATTCACTTCTGGCAGGTGATGCCGTTTTTGATCGCATTCTTCGGCATGTTCTCCACGATGGTTTTCATCTACAACCTGCGAGTCCGCGTGTCTTCGAACCTGCTCGACGTCATCGTGCTGTTTCTGAATGCCGCCACGTTCTTCGGAATCAGCTATGGACTGATCGACCGCACTTTTGGCTATCGCTGGTCGGCCGCTGTGGCACTGGGACTGAGCGCCTTCTACGCTCTGCACGTGCACTACTGCCTGATCCGTCGCGTACTGGATCGCGAACTGATGCTGACGTTCATCGGACTTTCGTCCGTGTTCCTGTCAGTCTCACTGCCTCTGCTGCTCTCCGGACAATGGATCGCCGCCAGCTGGTCACTGCAGGCCGTTGCCATGCTTTGGCTGGCCTCACGAATCCGCAGCCACTTCCTGCAAACCATCAGCATCGTCCTCTACTGCATCGCGATGTTCCGCTTCACGGCCGTCGACCTGCCAGCCGAGTTTGGATCCGGCGTGACCATGCTCTCGGTCAGCGACAGCCTGCTGCAAATGCTGCGACGAGCCCTGTCATTCGGAATCCCGGTTGGCTGTTTATTCCTCGGCAGCCAATTGCTCAATCGCCGCACAGTGGAATCAACTCCGGAAGATACTCTGGAACGCCGCAACGACATCCCCACGGCATTCAATGAATCCAGTGCTGCCGGTCTGCTGCAGTTAACCGTATTCTTCGCAGCCATATTCTGGCTGACACTGGAATTCAATCGCACACTGGGAATCATCCTGCCCGCAGCCCGCATGACCATGATCACCATGCTCTGGCTGGGCTTCGCCGTCTGCCTGGTTCAGAAAATCACCAGGAACTTCTCCGAGATCTCTCAGGCTCTGCTGGCTCTGCTGGTCGGCGCCCTGCTGCTGAAAATTGCGGCCTTCGACGTGCGGACCTGGAACCTCACCGGGTTGACCTGGTCGGGGCCGTGGAACCCGGTGCACGCCATGTTCCGTATGCTGGACTTCGGCATGCTCGCCGTTTTTCTCGCCTGGGCCTCCCGACGATTCTCCGCCGAATCGGAAACACGCCTCCCCGGATCTCAGCCCGCAGGTGCTGCCCTCGGATTCGCATCTGTTGCCGCACTGTTTGTCTGGTTCACGCTGGAAGTCAACACCTTTCTGGGGCTGCATCTGCCGGGACTGCGGGCCGGGGGCGTCAGCATACTCTGGTCTCTGTTCGCCCTCGGCATGCTGCTGTCAGGGATTCACGGCAATCAAAGACATCAGCGCTATGTGGGACTGACACTGTTCACAATCGTCGCCTGCAAAGTCTTCTTCTCCGATCTCGCCAGCCTTGACCAGTTCTACCGCATCATCGCGTTCATCGTTCTTGGATTAATGGTCACCGGAGGTTCATTCCTGTACCTGCGGGCACGACAAACCTTTGTCACCGGCAACGACGGCAAACCGTCCAATGACTGATCCGAAATCCCCACCGACAGTATTCACACCGGCAGGGCAGATCCCATCGTCTGTCCCACAGAGATAACCCCTAGCAGGAGCCCTTCACAGATGCCAGTCCACCGCACCACCAGCCAGCGGCTGCTGCTGGGCCTCGCCTGCTGCCTGCCACTCCCGCTGCTGGCCGATGAACCTGCAAATTCTGACTCTTCACCACCGCAAAGTTGGCGCAGGTCACGCGCAATCGACTTCTCAGCCGAAGACAGTCCCCGCCTGCTGCGGATACCCCTCGATACCGATTTCTGGACACACACCCGCCCCGGATACCCTGATGCGGCAGTCGCCGATGAGCGCGAGCAATTGATTCCATTCCTCATTCGTCGCAGTCCCGGCTCCGCATCCGGCTCCACTGCGTTCATCTGGAATCCTTCCGCTGTTGAACTGCGTCCGGAGCCCGACGATTCACTCAGCATCCTCGTGAAACTGACGCAGCAGGATCCCGTGCCGGAGTACCTGCTGATTCAAACCCCGCTGCAGGATTTCGAACAGCGCATCGAAGTCACAGACGAATCCACCACCCCACCGACTCCCCTCTGCGATCCCGCACTGCTCTTCGACTACTCACGCTTTATGGACGTTCGAAGAACCGAAATCGCCCTCCGCAAATCCAGCTCGCGCAGTCTCAAAATTCGCATCGCCACTGCCACAGACGACCTCGAGTCGCCATTTCGCGAACTGACCAGAACACAGACCGGCAGCGGAGTGACCGAGCAGTCAGAAAAATCACTGCGAGTTCGACGCCCCTTCCGAATCGACCGAATCTCCTTTCGCAGCTCACGAACCACCACAAATTCCACTCTTCCCGAATCCCGCACACTCAACCTTGTCCGTATCGAGGAAGATCTCAAACAACGCAGCACCATCGCTGAATTCACCAGCGATCTGCGACCAATCACCAGTCTCACCCTCCAGACCCCCAGCCGGAATTTCAGTCGCACTGTCACGCTGCAGGTCCCTGCTGACGATCCAAAAGAAGGCTGGCGGGACGTTGCCGCAGAAACACTGGCGGACTTCTCGACCGACACCCTGAATGACAGGCGACTGGAACTGTCCACGCCGGAGTTACACACAACACGCCTGCGGCTGCTGATTCAGAATCTCGACAGTCCCCCGCTGCAGATCACCGGGGTCACTGCCACCGGACCACAGTACGAAGTTGTGATGCTGGCCGAACCCGGACACCGCTACAGCCTGCTGTATGATGACGAACTGGCCGAGCGACCTCAGCACGACCTCGGCGCTCTGAATCGGGCCCTGCAGCTGAATACTTCCGCCTCCGTCGCGTCACTGCAGCCTGTCGCAGAACGACAGCTGCAGCCACCGGCACCAAAACCCGGCCCGCCTCTGCTCGCATCACCATGGGTGCTGGGTACACTGATCGCCATCTCCGGGGCTCTGCTGGCCGTCTCACTGTATCGAGCCGTCATTCGCCTCGATGCCACGACCGACCAGTCCGCCACGACACCAGACACCGCACCCGACAACAACACTACTCGCCAATCACCTTGACCAGAACCTTCTTGGGACGCCGTCCGTCAAACTCACCATAAAAAATCTGCTCCCACGGACCAAAATCCAGCCGGCCCGCCGTAATCGCCACCACGACCTCACGCCCCATCACCTGCCGCTTCATGTGCGCGTCGGCATTGTCTTCTCCCGTGCGATTGTGAGCATACCTGGTCGGCGAAGCATCAAAAGGCGCCAAGTGCTCCAGCCAGCGGCGATAATCCGCATGCAGGCCAGGTTCATCATCATTAATGAACACACTGGCCGTAATGTGCATGGCATTCACCAGTACCAGGCCCTCCTGCACTCCGCTGGCAGCCACAATCCCGGCGACTCGATCCGTAATATTCAAAAAACCCATCCGCTCAGGCAGCTGGAATGTCAGATACTCGGTCCGCGACTTCATGCTTTTGCCCCCTGCTCATGTTGCTCACTCTCTGAATCACATAAAAGAACACAGGCGTCAGCAGCACACCGAAAATCGTGACTCCCAGCATGCCCGCAAAGACCGCAATTCCCAGCGTCCGCCTCATCTCGGCACCGGCTCCCTCTCCCAGCACCAGTGGCACAACACCAAAAATAAACGCCAGTGATGTCATGATGATCGGTCGCAGTCGCAGCTGACAGGCCTCCAGAGTAGCCTCACGCAGCGACACCCCCGCCAGACTGCGGGACCGCGCATACTCCACGATCAAAATCGCATTCTTGCAGGCCAGCCCCACCAGCACCACAAAGCCAATCTGCGTGAAGATGTTGATGTCCAGACCGGCAACTGACACACCCACCGCTGAACACAGCAGACACATGGGCACCACCAGAATGACAGCCAGCGGCAGTGACCAGCTTTCGTACTGCGCTGCCAGTACCAGAAACACCAGCACAACCGCCAGCAGAAACGCGTACATCGCCGTGTTTCCGGCCAACTGCTGCAGGAATGCCAGCTCCGTATACTCCACCTTCATCGCCGGCGCCAGCTGAGTCTCCGCGGCATCGTGCAGGGCCTGAATGGCGGCCCCGGAACTGGTCCCAACACCGGCGTCCGCGTTGACAAAAGCCGCCGGATACAGATTGTGACGATAAATCATCAACGGACCGGGAACACTGCGAACACGAATAAAACTGGCCAGAGGCACGCTGCCCGCTGACGGCGAACGCACATACATCCGACGCAGATCCTCAGTCCCCATACGATACCGAGCATCGGCCTGCACATTCACCTGCCACGTACGACCAAAACGATTGAAATCGTTGACGTACAGCGAACCAAAGTTGACCTGCAAAGCACTGAAGACGTCGGCCATCGACAGCCCCATCTTCCGTATGGCCTCACGATCAATATCCAGCTCAATCCAGTTCGTCGCCGCCCGGAAACCGGAAAACAGATCCCGCAGACGATAGTCCTTACCGCCCGCATCCACCGTGGCCTCACACACGCTCTCCAGCGCCGCCAGACCAGTCTCGCCGCGATCCTGAATCACAACCCGAAAACCG
>SXGQ01043711.1_pt1 | contig 13204 bp, 11 predicted proteins | sample 3178371 | NCBI WGS metagenome assembly SXGQ01 (sample SAMN11356859, study PRJNA531348) | freshwater metagenome | isolation source: freshwater sample F1-20 | place: China: Fuxian Lake, Yuxi | collected 2017-12-25
GTCAACCAGTCCGGCGCAAATGCCCAGGCCGTCGCCGAGCACACGCTGGGCATGATGCTCGACCTCGCCAAGCGCATCAGCGAGAGCGATCGTCGGCTCCGCACCAGCCGGGGCTTCAGCCGCGAGGACCTGATGGGAAGCGAGATCGGTGGCAAGACGCTCGGCCTCGTCGGCATCGGCCATATCGGCACCAAGGTCGCCGCCCTCGCGCGCGCCTTCGGCATGACCGTCCTCTGCCATGACCCGTATCTGACGGAGGAGGAGGTCGGCCGCCGTGGCGCGACGGCGGTTCCGATGGAGCACCTTCTCGAACGGTCGGAATTCGTATCGGTGCATTGCCCGCGCGATGCGACCACGCTGCGGATGATGGATGCGCGGGCCTTCGCGCGGATGAAGCGGGGTGCGGTGTTCATCTCCACCGCGCGCGGCGGCATCCATGACGAGGCGGCGCTGCTCGAGGCGCTTCGCTCGGGCCATCTCGGCGGCGCGGGCCTCGACGTGTGGGACATCGAGCCGCCGCCGCTCGATCATCCCCTGCTTGGGCTCGACACCGTCGTGGCGACCTACCACACCGCCGGCGTCACGCGCGAGGCGCGCCGCAACATGGCCTCGTTCTCGGCCGAGCAGGTCGTCGGCGTGCTCAAGGGCGGCCGGCCGCCACGGCTGATCAACCCCGCCGTCTGGCCGGCCTACGCGCGGCGTTTCGAGGCGCTGACGGGCCGCCCCGTGCAGGGCGAGAGCCCGGAAGACTAGAAGCAAAGACCAGAAGCAACCGGGCGCGGCCCGAGCCGCGACCCTAGATGAGGAGGACGCCCCATGCGACGCCGCCACCTTCTGATGACCGCCGGCCTGACGCTGCCGCTGATGCCCACGCTCGCCCGGCCCGCGAGGGCCGCGACCTACCCCGAGCGGCCGGTGAACATGATCGTCGCCTTCCCTCCCGGCGGCGGCACCGACGTCGCGGCCCGCACCCTCGCGCGCTTCATGGAGCGCGGGCTCGGCCAGCCCGTGGTGGTGATGAACCGCGGCGGCGCGGGAGGCGAGATCGGCTGGGCGGAACTCGCCCGCGCACGGCCCGACGGCTACACGATCGGCTTCATCAACACGCCGAACATCCTGACGATCCCGATCGAGCGGCGGGCCCGCTACAAGCTCGAGGACTTCGCCCCCATCGCCAACATCGTCGACGATCCGGGCGGCTTCTTCGTGCCGACCGACAGCCGCTTCCGCAGCCTCGCCGATGTCGTGGCGCACGCGAAGGGCAACCCCGGCGCCGTCACCTACGGCACCACCGGCATCGGCTCCGACGACCATCTCGCCACCCTCGCCTTCCAGCGCCTCGCCGGCATCGAGATGACGCATGTGCCGTTCTCGGGCGCCTCGCAGGTGCGCAACGCCATCCTCGGCAAGCAGATCGACATCGCCGCGATGAACATCGGCGAGGGGCTTGCCGACATGCAGCAGGGGCAGCTCCGCCCCCTCGGCCAGATGGCGGAGGCGCGCTGGGACCAGGCGGCGGACGTGCCGACCTTCCGCGAGCAGGGCTTCGATGTGGTGCAGGGCTCGATGCGCGGCCTCGCCGCCCCGGCCGGCGTGCCGCGCGAGGTGCTCGACCGCCTGGCCGGCGCCGTCCGCCAGGCCTTGGACGATCCGGAGTTCCGCCGCCTCGCCGGGCAGCAGGCGCTGCCGCTGCGCTTCCTCGATGCCGACGCGTTCGGCGCCGAGCTCGCCACGATGCGCAAGGGCTACGAGGCGCTCTGGGCTGCCCATCCCTGGCGGGACTGACGCGTCATCCGTCCGGCTGCCCGATCCCTGGGGCCGGGATCGGGCGTGGTCGGCATTGCCCGCCTGCTCAGCGCGCGCCGCGCTGCTTCTGCAGCTCCTCGACCTGGTTGGTCAGCACGCCCACCTGCCGCGTCAGCCCGGCGAGCGCCTGGATGACCTGCTCGAACCGCGGGTCGGGGCCAGGCGGGAAGCGGCTGCCGGGATCGAACACCCCGTCGCTCTCGATCTTCTCCAGCTTCAGCTCCTTGTGCTCGGGCTTCTCGAACTTCTCCGGCTTCTCGTGCTTCTCGAACTTCTCATGCTTCTCGAACTTCTCGAACTTCTCGGGCTTCTCCGGCTTCTCGAACTTCTCCGGCTTCAGCTCCTTCACGTAGTCCTTGACCACCTCGGGAAAGGGCTTGTCGAAGAAGTCCTTGATCGGCGTCTTGCCCACCTCGAACGGCGATTTCTGCGACAGGTGGCCGAGGATCGCGGCGAGGTCGCGCACGCGAAGCTGGTTCACAGGCATGTCGAGGTCGAGCTTCACCTCCGGGCGGTCGGCTGCGGCCACGAAGGGCTGCTTGGCCGTGTCGCTCGGTTTCTTCGGGTCAGGCATGGTCGCCTCCTGTCGAAGCGTGCTGGGGATCGGGGGAGCCGCCTGCCCCTGGCAGGGCGGGTGCCCCCGCTTGCTCTCGCACCGCGGCCTCGCCGCGATGGAGCAACTCGGCGAGCGCGAGCGAGATCGGCTGGCCGGTCTGGCGCTCGTAGACGATGAAGCCGGGGCAGGGATTGACCTCGAAGCACACCCACTGCCCCTCCGGCGTCTCGCGGAGGTCGATGCCGGCGTGCAGGAGATCGAGTTCGCGCGCGATGCGGCGGCAGGCAGCCGCCACCGTGGGGGGAAGCTCCATCGGCTGCATCGTCACCGCGTGCCCGTCGCGGCTGGCGTAGCGGTAGTCGGTCGCCTCGCTCGTCACCCGCGTCGCGAACAGCCTGTCGCCGACCGTGTGCACCCGGACGTCGCTGCCCGGAACGTAGGCCTGGAACTGCGCCGGGCCGTGGCGCAGGAGGTCGAGCCGGCCGAGCTGCTCGGGGCCTAGGCGGCGCACGATCGAGCGGACGCCGCTGATCGACTTGTAGATGACCTCGCCGTGCTCGGCATGGAACGCGCGCGCGGCCTCCGGGTCGGTCGTCACCAGCGTCGGCGGCACGCGGAAGCCGGCGCGCGCCAGGAGCAGCGCCTGGTACGGCTTGCTGTTGTTCGACATGCCGCCGCCCAGGCGGTTGACGACCGGGCAGGGCAGGTCCTCGAGCAGCGCCATCAGCGCGGCATCGGCCTCCGCGCGCAGCGCCGTCGCGGTCGAGCCCGGCAGGTCGTCCGTCAGGATGCGGCCTTCGGGCCCGAGGAACCGCACATAGGCGCCGGTGATCTCCGCGAGGTCGAGCTCCCAGCCGGGCCCGCGAAGCGCCCCGCGCGGCCCTGCACCGTTCCAGCGCGCGACCATTCCGTAGCCGGACGGATAGCGTCCGAGATCGAGAAGGCGATAGGCGAAGCCGCAATCGTCGAGCCGGGCGCAGACCAGTTCCGTCACCTTGTCCGCAACGCCGCCGGCGACGAGGATCATTGTGCCGCCTCCTGCATCCCGCGCGCAGGTGCGGCCAGCAGATCCGCCAGCGCATCGAGGATCGCCGCCTGTGTCGCGTCCGTGAAGTGTTCCAGCCTTGGCCGCGGCTCGACCAGCACGACGGCCGGGCCGCGGCGGACCGGCGCGACGGCGACTTCGAGGAAGTCGAGCCCGGCCTCGTCGGCAAGCCGCAGCAGCCCTGGCCGGAGAGCCGCCTCTTCCCTGCTCGGCGCGCCGTCCCAGATCACGTCGCGACCCACGATGCAGGCGCTGCGCGGCGCTCCGTGCGGCTCGACGAGGCAGACGGGCGTTCGCCTCTGCACCGCGGGCAGGCTGCCCCACTCGGCCTGCCCGACCAGCCACGCCCCTTCCCGCGCGAGCGAGGTGCAGACCGCCCCGGGCACGCCTGCCGCGTCGAGTGCGGCGAGGAAGGCGCGCGCCGCCTCCCCGTCGTCCGTGACGATCGTTTCGGGAGCGGCTAGCCCGCTTCGCCGCAGTGCCCCGTGCCAGCCCAGCATGGGGTTCGCCCATCGGTACCACTGCGCGGCGGACGGGCGGTTGACGACGGGGCACGGAAGCCCTGCCAGCCACGCCAGAAGTGCGGCCTGCATCTCCGACTGCATGTAGGCGTGATCGGCCGGAGCCCAGCCGCTTGGATCGAGCCAGGGCGTGTGGCGGACGAACACGCTGTCGACGGTGACGGGCGCCCCGTCATCGAGCGTGAGCTGCGTCGCGAGCCCTTGCGCATCGAGGCGCCAGCTCAGGCGCGCCGGCGGCTCGAGCGGCGTCGCGACGCGCCGCGACGGCAGTCCGCGCGCGTCCAGCCGCGCCAGAACTCCGGCGCAGCACGCATCCTGATACTGGCTCAACACGAGATGCATGGCCGTCCAGCCCAAGCGTCACGCGACGGCACTTCCGGCACCCTCCATCGGGTGCTGCCGCCGCCATCAGCCCGGCCTGGCCGCCACCGTGAGCCGGCCGGCCGAATGCATCGGGCCGGTCATCGGCGAGGACCTTGTAACCATAACGATATGGGATCGACCGCCCGACGTCCACCGTTGCCCTTCAGCAACGGCAGGCCGGCGCGGACAAGATGCGGTGAGCGCGGCGGGCTCCGACACGCGGCGCGTCAAGGTGCGGTGCCGAAATGCAACCGCGGATGTCGAGCCCCGTCAGCCTGCCTCACGCAGCCCCGCCCCCACCTTCTCCGCGATCATCAGCACCGGCACATTGAGGTTGGCGCAGGGGATGGACGGCATCAGCGAGGCGTCGCACACCGTCAGCCCGTCGAGCCCGATCACCGCGCCCGTCGGGTCGCACACCGCGAGCGGGTCGGCCTCGTCTCCCATCCGGCACGTTCCGCACGGGTGCCACACGCCGCCGACATGGGTGAGCAGGTGCGCCCGCAGCGCCGCCTCGTCGGCCAGCAGCGCGCCGAGCGGCGCGGTGCCTTCCTGCGCCATCTCGAGCACCTTCCGCCGCACGTAGCCCGCCCGGTCCATCACCGGCGCGACAAGGCGGGTCAGGATGTCGTTGCGCGTGGTCGGGCGCAGCAGCACCTTCACCTTCTCGGAATAGGTCGAGGGGAACACGTCCTGCACCACCGCCGCCAGCGCCGGGTCGCGGAAGGCCGAGGCCGTCATGCGGAATGCATCGGCGAGCCGCATGAGGTCGCGCTCATCCGACAGGAGGCGGAAGTCAACCTCGGGCGGTGCGTCCGGCGCGGGCGACTCGAGCTCCACGAACCCTTGCGAATACGATTTGTTCACCCAGGAAAACAACGAGGCGATGCGCTGCGCGACCGCGTGCCAGCCCGAGCGCGCGTTGATCGCCGTGTGCATGTCCCCCGGCGCCGTGCCGTCGAGGCCGGACGACCAGCGGAGGATGGCCTGGATGTGGTAGCGCTCCCCCGCCGGCAACCGCGCCTCGGGCCTGAGGAAGGCCGAGACGCCGATGGATGGATGCTCCTGCAGGTTCCGCCCCACGCCACGACGCTCGGCGACGACGGCAACGCCCATCGCGGAAAGATGCGAGGCCGGGCCGATGCCGCTGCGTAACAGCATCGCCGGCGATTGCAGCGCGCCCATGCTGACGATGACGCGGCCCGCCTGCACCGTCACCTGCCCGTCGCCGCGGCGGACGATCGCGCCGGTGATGCGCCGCCCCTCCGCCACCAGCCGCTCGGCACGCGCCTCGGTCCAGATCGTCAGGTTGGGCCGCCGCCGCACCGCCTCGGTCAGGTACACGGTCGCGACCGAGGCGCGCCTGCCCGCTGCGTCGAGATTGACCGCGATGGGATAGACGCCGTCCTCCCACGCGCCGTTCTGGTCCTCGCGGCTGGCGAGGCCGCGACGGTTCATCACCGCCTCCGCCGCGCGCACGAAGCCCGCATGCTCGGTGCGCGGAACGCGACGGATCGGGAACGGGCCGTCGCTGCCGTGCAGGGTCTCGTCGTCGGCGAAATCGGCATCCGTCTCGAGCCTGCGGAAGAAGGGCAGCACGCCCTCCCACCCCCAGCCGCGCGCGCCCGCTGCCTCCCACTCCGCATAGTCCCACGGCGAGCCGCGATTGGCGCCGATGCCGTTGATGCTCGAGCCGCCGCCGAGGATGCGCGCCTGCTCGTAGGGCCGCTCGGTGCGGGGTGCGCTGTTGCCGAAGCCGATGCCCATGCGCACGCGCAAGGATGGCCACGTGTAGTTCCGGTTGAAGAACGCCCGGCCGGGATAGGGCGAGGCGATCGCGGCCGGCATCGCGCCGGGCCGCAGGTCCTGCCCCGCCTCGACCAGCAGCACGCGCCGCGCGGGATCCTCGCTCAGCCGCGCGGCGAGCACGCAGCCGTCCGAGCCGCCGCCGAGGATGACGACGTCGAAGCGTTGCGCCTCGGCCGGAACCAACGCGGCCTCTACCGCTTCTCCACGTTCCAGAACACGGGCACCGGCGTCTCGAGGAAGCCGGTCAGGTTCCGCCGGTAGGCGATCGGCGCGAAGAACTGCCCGAGCGGGACGATCGGCACGAGCTCGGCCGCCTCGGCCTGAATCAGCGCGACGATCTCGCGCCGCTTCGCGGGGTCGCTCTCCCGCGCCCAGGCGTTCTTCAGCTCCTCGATCCTCGGCGAGCAGGCCCAGCCCGCGTAGGACGCGTTGGTGCAGTTGGTGCTGAGCGCGACGCTGCCGATCGGGTTGTCGAGCTCGAACCCGTAGGACCACATCGGAAAGATGTTCCACCCGCCCTGCCCGGGCGGATCCTGCCGGTTGCGGCGCGACATCATCGTCGCGAAATCCATGTACTGGATGTCGACGTTCAGCCCCGCGCCGCGCATCCGCTCCGCCGCCAGCGTGCCGAAGCCGCGGATGATCTCGTTGTCGCCAGGCGCGATGATGACAATGGGCTCGCCGCCATAGCCCGCCTCGCGGAACAGGCGCCGCGCCTCGTCGGTGCGCACCTGGCGCATCCAGTCGGTTCCCGCCTGGTTCTCGTTGGCGCCGCCGCAGGCAAGGAAGCTGAAGCAGCGGCTCCAGAACCGCCCATCGGCGCCGGCGGTCACCGCCATGTAGTCGGCCTGGTCTGTGAGCAGCGCGAGCGCCCGCCGTGCCTCGGGCTTGTCGAAGGGCGGCTGGCGGTGATTCGGGCGCAGGAAGCCGATCTGCCCGAACTTGCCGTGCACGGCGACGACGATGTCGCGGTTGCGCTCGAGCACCGGCAGCAGGTCGAGCGGCGGCGTCTCGTAGATGTCGAGCTCGCCGGTGCGCAGCGCGGCGATGGCGGTGGCGGAATCCGGCATCACCAGCCACTCGACGCGGTCGACCTTCGCGACCTTGCCTCCCGAGAAGTAGTTCGCCGGCTCCGACCGCGGCCGGTAGTCGCGGTTGCGTTCGTAGATCAGCCGGTCGCCTGGCCGGTATGCCTCGCGCACGAAGCGGAACGGGCCGGAGCCGATGATGTTCTCGACCGGCCGCGTCGGCTCGGTCGCGGCGTCGGCCGCGCGCATGATGAAGAGGCCGGTCGCCGTCGGCTTGGCGAAGGCCTCGAACAGCAGCGGCGTGTCGACCGAGAGATGCACCGTGAAGCGCCGCGCATCGACCTCGCCGAGCCGCATGCCGAGCTCGTTCAGCTTGTGACCTGTCGTGTCGCGCGCCGCCCAGCGACGGATCGAGGCGATGACGTCGGCCGAGGTGACGGGGGAGCCGTCATGGAACAGGAGCCCCTCGCGCAGCGTGAAGGTCCAGCTCGTGCCGTCGGCGCCGCGCTCGGCCGTCTCGACCATCTGCGGCTGCGGGCGGAACTGGCCGTCGAGGGAGTAGAGCGTGTCGTAGACGAGGTAGCTGTGCTGGTGCGTGACGGAGAGCCAGTTCACGATCGAATCGAGCGTGCGCGGCTCGGCCGAGGCGGCGTAGCGCAGGACGCTCTGCGCCGCCGCGGGCTGGGCGAAGGCGAGCAGCGCGCAGGCTGCGAGCGAGAGAAGGGTGGCGCGTCGATGCGTCGTCGGCATGGCTTCGTTCCCCGATCGCTTCGGTTCCTGGTCACGCAAGCCTAGGCCGCGTGCTGCGCCGCGCCAAGCATTCCGCACGGCCGGAACGGGATATTGCCCTGCGAACTCTCCCGCCGGTCGTGAGATCGAAATGCGTTCCGCCTAGAGAACGTATCGCCCGCCATCCACCATCAGAACCGAGGCGGTGACGTAGGAGGCCTCGTCGGAGGCGAGCCAGAGGATCGGGTAGGCGATCTCGCGCGGCTCGGCCCAGCGGCCGGCCAGGCACCCGGCCTTCGCCTCCGCGTCGAGATCGGCGCGCGTGCGTCCCGCCCCCTCGGCGCGGCGAAGGTGGAACGGCGTCAGCGTCAGCCCCGGGCACACCGCGTTGGCGCGGATGCCGTGCTTCGCCTCCTCGAAGGCGAGCGTCTTGGTCATCGACACGATGCCGGCCTTCGCCACGTCGTACTGCCCCATCCCCGCGCGCGGGTTCACGGCATGGGTGGAGGAGACGTTCACCACGCTGCCGCGCCCCGAGGCGCGGAGATGGCCGATCGCGGCCTGCGTCAGATGCGCGTAGCTGAGCAGGTTGATGCGCAGCACGTCATCCCACGTCTCGCGCTTCGCCTCGGCGAGTGGCTCGTAGGAGCGGATGCCGGCATTGTTCACGAGCACGTCGATCGCCCCGAAGGCGCCGGTGGCTGCGGCGACGATGCGCGCGGCAGCCCCCTCCTCCCCGACATCCTCGACCAGCTTCGTCACCTTCGCCCCCGGCACGGCGTGGCCGATCGCCGCGACCACCGCGTCGAGCGCGGCGGCGTCACGGTCGACCAGCAGCACGCGCGCGCCTTCCTCGGCGAAGAGCTGCCCGGTGGCCGAGCCGATGCCGCCCGCACCGCCGGTGATGATCGCCGCCCTGCCCTCGAGACGTCCCGCCACGCTGTCCTCCTTCTCCGTCATCTCAGCCGATGATCGCGCCCTCGCGCGTCTCGTCCGCCCCGGTGAGCGCGCGCCACATGCCTGCGAGCGCGTAGAGCGACATCACCGCGCCCACCAGCGGCACCACCATGTACCACCAGGTCTTGTCGAGCCCGAGGAAGGGCGTGATCTCGCCCGCGTCGCGCACGAACTCGTGGCCCATCACCGTCATCACCAGGGCGAAGAGCAGCATCAGGCAGCGCGTCATCACCGCGAGCGCGCGGCGCGCGGGCGCCGGCAGCGCCGCCTCGATCACCGTCACGCGGTAGAGCGCGCCTTCGCGCCAAAGCGCCAGCGCGCCGAGGAAGGTGAGCCAGGCGAACAGCCACTCCACGATCTCGTCGTAGCCCGACATGCTCAGCGCCGGCACCATGCGCCCGGTCACCGCGACCAGCAGCAGGACGAACAGCCCGACGAGGCAGGCGATCGCGCCCCATTTGCACGCCGTGCCGACGAGGCGGTCGAGCGCGCGGAGCGCGGTCATCGCACCACCCCGTAGCCGAGCACGTTCGGCAGGAACAGCGACAGTTCCGGAACGAAGGTGATGATGCCGAGCACGACGATGAGCGCGAGCAGGTAGGGCCAGATTTCGGCCGAGATCTCCGTCAGCGGAACGTCACTGACCGAGGAGACGACGTAGAGGCAGAGCCCGACCGGCGGGGTGACCAGCCCGATCATCAGGTTCAGCACGATGATGACGCCGAAATGCACCGGGTCGACGCCGATGGTGGTGATGATCGGCAGGAGCACCGGGAAGGCGATGATCAGGATCGCGATGCCCTCGATGAACATGCCGAGCACGAGCAGGGCGACGTTGATGATCAGCAGCACCACCCACGGCTCGCGCGAGAGCCCGAGGATGGCGGCGAGCATCGCGTTCGGGATCTGCTGCTGGATCAGCACCCAGCCGAACGGCGCGGCGGCGGCGATGATGAACATCACCTGCGCGGTCTGTCGGCACGTGTCCCAGAGGATGTCGGGCAGCGCGGCGAAGGAGAGCTCGCGGTACAGCACCGTGCCGAGCAGGAACGCATAGGCCGCGGCCACCACCGCCGCCTCGGTGGGCGTGAAGAAGCCGCCGAGGATGCCGCCCAGCACGAGAGGCGGCATCGCGAGAGCCGGAGCCGCGGCAGCGACGATGCGCCACGCGATCGGCAGCGGCGGCCGGGCCTCGCCCATCGGCAGGTTCTGGCGCTTGGCGACCAGCGCGACGACCGCCATCAGCCCCACCGCCATCAGCATGCCCGGAACGATGCCGGCGAGGAACAGCGCGCCGACCGAGACGTTGGCGAGGCTGCCGTAGATCACGAAGGGACTGGACGGGGGAATGATCGGCCCGATGGTCGAGGAAACGGCGGTCAGGGTCGCGGCGAAGCGCGGGCTGTAGCCGGCCTTCCGCATCGCCTTGATCTCGACCATGCCGAGCCCCGCGGCATCGGCCACGGCGGAGCCCGACATGCCGGCGAACAGCACGCTCGCGAGCACGTTCACGTGCCCGAGCCCGCCGCGGATGCGCCCGACGATGAGCTGGGCGACATCGAAGATGCGCCAGGTCATGCCGCCGGTGTTCATCAGGTTGCCGGCGAGGATGAAGAACGGGATGGCGAGAAGCGGGAAGGAGGTGGTGCCGGCGTAGAGGCGCTGGATGAAGATCGGCAGCAGCTCGGGCCCGACGGCCGCCCACATCGTGCCGATGGCGACGACCCCGAGCGACACCGCGATCGGCACGCCGAGCAGGATGAGCGCGCAGAGGGCGGTCAGGATCGCGGCGATGAACATCGTGCCTTGCCGGTGCGTTCAGGCAATGGAAACGGCGGGGCGCGCGGCCGCGACCCCGCCGCTGGCATCGGGCGACCTCAAGCGGTGCGGGAGGCGCTGACGAACCCGGCCCAGGTGTTCCACGTCTCCTCGCCCAGCGCACGCTTGAGCTGGTCGTAGGCGGGGCCCATGCGGTCGCGGAACGGCGCGACCTCGGGCCGCGTGATCGCAACGTTGGCCTTCTGCATCTCGGCGAGGAAGAACTCCTCCTTGTCCTGCACGCCCTTGCGCGCCGCGGCGCCCGCCGCCGTCGCCTCTTCGGTGACGATGGCGCGCTGCGCGTCGTTCATCCTTCCCCAGGCGCGCGGGTTGGCCGCGAACATGATCGAGGCGTAGATGTGCTTCGTCAGCGCGATGTGGCTCTGCACCTCGAAGAACTTGGCGGCGAAGGTGGTGGCCACGGGGTTGTCCTGACCGTCCACCGTCCGGTTGGCGAGCGCGAGATACACCTCCTGGAAGGCGACGGTCTGCGTCGAGGCGCCGAGGGCCTCGAACGCGGCCTTGATGGCGAGCTCGGGCGGGACGCGGATCTTCAGCCCCTGCACGTCGGCCGGGCTGTTCACCGGGCGGCGGCTGTTGGAGAGAGCGCGGAAGCCCCACTCGAAATTGGCGATCCACTGGAACCCGGCGGTGCGGAGCTGCTGCGAGATCCACTCCCGCCCCGTGCCGTCGAGCGTGCGGTGCGCGTGGTCGTAGTTGTCGAACTGGTAGGGGATGTTGATCACGCCGATGGTGCGCGACATCGATTCGATGTTGGCCGGGTTCAGCAGGATGAAGTCGATCGCGCCGAGCCGCGTCTGCTGCGCGGTCTCGACAGGCGAGCCGAGCGCGTTGTTGGGGAAGATGGTGAACCGCACCTCGCCGTTCGTGCGCTCGGCGATGCGCGCGATCATCTTCTCGGCCTCGATGTGGACCGGGTGCGAGGTGTCGGCCGGGTGGGTGAGGCGGTACTGCACCTGCGCCCGCGCTGGGCGCGTGACGATGGCGAAGGAAGCGCCCGCGCCTGCGAGCAGGGCGGTGCGGCGGGTGATGGGCGCAAGGCGGGTCATTGGCCGTCCTCCTCGGAAGCCGGCGGGATGCCGGCGATGGTTCCGTCCCAGCGGAGGGCTTGGCCGCCCTCGCGTTCTGATGAATGCATAATCTTGCATACAAGAAATCAGGCGGGTCAAGGCGAGGCCCGGCTCAGCCGGCGAGCCGCTCGCTCCGCGCCTCGCCTTCTAGCCGCGCGACGACGACCGAGAGGCCGTTGCAGACATGCTGGTGCATCAGCGCCGCCACCCTCTCCGCGTCGCGCAGGATCAGCGCCTCGATGATCGCCTGGTGTTCGCGGATCGCCTCGGGCCAGCGCGCCGGCCAGAGGTTCGAGGCATAGCGCGCGCGGTCGACGCGCAGCGCCAGCATCTCCCACACCGACAGCAGCACGGGGTTGGCCGAGGCCACGACGATGCTGCGGTGGAACTCCTTGTTGGCGGAGAAATAGCCGGGCATCTCGTTGCGCATCTGGTGCACCACCATGCGGTGCTGGAAGGCCGCGATCCCGGCGATCTCGGCGTCGGAGGCCGCGGCGCAGGCGAGCCGCCCCGCGAGGCTCTCGATGGTGGCGACGACGATGACGAGCGAGCGCACCTCCTCGAGGGCGAGCCCCGTCACCACCGCGCTGCGGTTCGGCAGGCCGCGCAGCAGCCCCTCCTGCGCCAGGATGCGGATGGCGTCGCGCACGGGGGTGCGGGAGACGCCGAGCGCCTCGCACAATTCGCGCTCGCGCAGGCGCTGCCCTGGGGCGAGCGCGCCGGTCACGATCATGCCGCGCAGCGTCGCGGTGGCGGCGGCCGAAAGCCGGCCCTTCTGCCGCGTGCCCTCGCCCGCCTCTGCCGCCGCGAGGGCCTCGAAGGGGGGTGGGGGGGCGCCGGTCGCGTTCATGGTGGCGAGACGCTATCGCGCCGGGGCGCCCCCTGTCGAATGGTGCATGCAAGATCGACGCGCCGGCCCCCTGGCGGAGGCGTGAGGGGTGTGGAACGGTCCGGGGAACGGACAACCCTCGGGAGGACCCAGGAATGCGCCCTAACCGCCTGCGCGAGGCGCTCGACGCCGGCCGCCCCACCCTCGGCACGCACCTGCTCTCGGTGTGGCCGACGCTGGTCGAGCTCGTCGGTGCGACGGGGCATTACGAGTACATCGAGTTCACCGCCGAGTACGCGCCGTTCACGATGCACGACCTCGACAATCTCGGCCGGGCGCTGGAGCTCGCCGGTCTCTCGGGGATGATGAAGGTCGAGCAGGGCGAGTACCTGCACCAGGCGATGCGCGCGATCGGCTCGGGCCACCAGAACGTGCTGTTCGCCGACGTGCGCAGCGTGGAGGACGCGAAGCTCGCCGTCGCCGCCGTGCGCGCCGAGGCGCCGAAGTCGCCGGGCCTATCCCGCGTCGGGCTGCACGGGGTCGGCATGCGGCGCGACGTGGGCACGCTGCGCGATGTCGGCAACGCGGCCTATGTCGCCGCGCTCGAGCAGGCGGTGGTCGCGATCATGATCGAGAAGGTCGAGGCGCTCGA
>SXGQ01115676.1_pt1 | contig 13204 bp, 12 predicted proteins | sample 3178371 | NCBI WGS metagenome assembly SXGQ01 (sample SAMN11356859, study PRJNA531348) | freshwater metagenome | isolation source: freshwater sample F1-20 | place: China: Fuxian Lake, Yuxi | collected 2017-12-25
CCCAGGCCGACATCCACCTGGCCCCCAAGCCCGGCGAGGACCCCACCTTGATGGCCGGCATCTTGAAGGTCATCATCGACGAGGGCTTGTTCGATCACGAGTTCTGCGAGAAGTGGGTGGCCGATCTGCCGCAACTGGCCGTCGCCGTGTCCACCTTCGACCTCGACTACGTGGCGAAGCGTTGCGACGTGCCCGCCGACGACATCGTGGCCGCCGCCCGCATGTTCGCCACCGCCGCCAAGGGAACCAGCGGAACCGGAACCGGCCCCAGCATGGCTCCGCACTCCAGCCTCACCGAACACCTCTCCATCGTTCTCAACACGATCTGCGGGCGCGTGAACCGTGAGGGTGACACCTTGGAAAGCGGGTACTTCTTGTATCCCGAGACCCCGCGCCGAGCCCAGGTGCACGCCGCGCGTCCGCCGGCCACCGGCCCGAACCAGCGGGTGCGTAACTTGCGCGGTATTCGCGGGGAAATGCTCACGACCGCACTGGCCGAGGAGATCCTGAACGAGGGCGAGGGCCGCGTACGGGCGCTCATCGTCAGTGGCGGCAATCCGGTGGTGGCCTGGCCCGACCAGGAACTCACCATCAAGGCGATGGAGGATCTCGAGCTCCTCGTCGTCGTCGATCATCGCATGTCGGCCACCGCCGAGTTCGCCGACTACGTGATCGCACCGACGTTGTCGCTCGAGCGGGCCGACGTTCCCCACCTCATGGACCGTTGGTTCCGCGCGCCGTACACCAACTACACCGAAGCCATCACCCCGCGCATCGGCGACGTCATGAACGAGTGGGAGGTCTTCTGGGAGTTGGCGCGACGCCTGAACTCGCCGCTCCCCTTCCCGGGCGGCAATGCACCGATGGACCGCCACCCGAGCGACGACGAGATGCTGGACCTGGTGTACGCCGGTTCCCGTATGCCCATGGACGAGGTGCGTCGCAATCGCATGAAGGTGCACCCCGACAAGGCCATGATCGTGCAGGCCGCGGACCCGTCGTGCACCGCCAAGTTCACCGTCGCCCCCGACGACATCGTCGAGGAGATGCGCCAGATCGTCGTCGAGGGAGATTCGGCCGCCGCACTCGGTGTCGATCCGGCGATGTATCCGTTCCGTCTGGTCAGTCGCCGTCTGAAGCACGTGCTGAACTCGTTCGGGTCGGAACTCTCGGTGCTCGGCTCCAAGGGCAGCACCAACCCCGCCTACATGAACCCCGACGACATGGAGCACTACGACCTGGCCGACGGCGACCTGATCGAGATCTTCAGCCCGCGCGCATCGGTGCAAGCGGTTGTGGAGTCGGCACCCGACGTGCGGCGCGGAGTGATCTCCATGGCGCACTCGTGGGGCGGATCCTCGCTCACCGACGAGAAGGTGCGCGACATCGGCACACCGACCAGCCGACTGGTCTCGGTGGACAAGGGCTACGACGCGGTGAACGGTATGGTGGTCCAGAGCGCGATTCCCGTTCGCATCAACGTGCTCGAACAGATCAACCGCTGACGAGAGAGGCGACGACGATGGCACGACTCGACGTTCCCGATGGTGAAGGCCTCGAGGCCCATCGCATCTGGGCCCTGGCACCCCACATGGGAGCCGGCATGGCCGCCATGAGCGAGGCGGTGTACGTGAAGTCCAGCCTCAGCATCCGCGAGCGCGAGGTGGCTCGCATGCGGATCGCCCAGCTCAATCAGTGCGTCGTTTGAATGAACACTCGGGCCGCATCGGCGATGCGGCAAGGACTCGACGACGAGGCGTACAACTCGGTTCAGCACTACCACGACCATCCGGATTTCAGTGATCGCGAACGGCTCGCCGCCGAGTACGCCGAGCGCTTCGCCATCGACCACACCGCCGTCGACGACGACCTCTGGAGTCGCCTGCGAACGCACTTCAGCGACACCGAACTACTGGAACTCACCGTGACCATCGGTTTCTGCGTCGGCATGGGACGCGCGTACCAGGTGCTCGACATCGCCCGTGATTTCGACGTGCTCTGGAGCAAGGAACCGCCGACAACGAACGGCTGATCCACCGTCGGCTAGAACAGAGGACGAAGGAGATCACCATGAGCCCACTGGAAACCGTCAACGCATTCATCGCCGCCCTCGAGCGGCTCGACGTTGACGCGGCCTGTGCACTGGTCGCCGACGGATGCGAGTACGACAACGTGCCCCTGATGAAGGTGTACGGACCCGACGGCGTCAAGGGCGTCCTCGGACCCATGTTCGGCGATTGCACCGAGGTCGAGTGGATCGTGCACCGCGAGGGCGCCAACGGCACCACCGTGTTCAACGAACGAACCGATCGCTTCAAGATGTCCTGGGGTTGGCTCGAGTTGCCCGTCAACGGAGTCTGGGAAGTGGTGGACGGCAAGATCACCTTGTGGCGCGACTATTTCGACGCCCAGAGCTACTTCAAACAGTTGCCCGCTTCCTGAGCGGACTCACTTACCGAGGTAACTGGCCTCGATCAGGCTGCGGTCGTTGCGCAACGTGGCGGCGTCGCCCTCCATCGCCAACTCTCCGTGGCTCAGGACGTAGGCGCGGTCGGCCACCTGCAGGGCCATGTGCACGTGCTGTTCGACCAGCAACACACCCGCACCGCTCTCGTTGGCGATCTGTCGAAGAATCGGCAACAAGCGCTCCACGATGATCGGAGCGAGACCGAGACTCATCTCGTCCACCATCAACAACTTCGGGCTGACGGTCAGGGCCCGGGCCATGGCCAGCATCTGCTGTTCGCCTCCGGACAGCAAACCAGCACGACGATCCATGATGGGCTCGAGGGCCGGGAAAAAGCCGAGGGCCTTCTTCACGTCGGCGGCACCCTTGGCCGCGCCCAACTTCAGGTTCTCGGCCACGGTGAGCTGGTAGAACAGCGCGCGTCCCTCGGGCACGTGGGCCAAGCCTTCACGGGCGATCGTGTGCGGACGACGACCCTGGACCGACTTGCCGAACACCTTTATGTCGCCCGAGATGATGGGCACGAGACCCGACGAGGTGAGCAACGTGGTGGTCTTGCCAGCGCCGTTGGGTCCGAGCAATGCGACCACCTCGCCCGGGTTCACGGTCAGATTCAGGCCACGAACCACCGACACACCGTTGTAACCGGTGTTCAGGTTCTCGATCTGCAGCAATGCGTTCATCAGTTTCCTCCCTCGTTCGCACTGGAGCCCAAATACGCTTCGACCACCTTGGGATCACGTTTGATCTGATCGGGCGTTCCCTCGGCGATCTTCACGCCGAATTCGATGACGTAAATGTAATCACACACGTCGAGCACCAAACCCATGTCGTGGTCGACCAGGAAAATGGTGAGGCCGGCATCGATGATGCGTCGAAGACGCCGACCCAGCTCCTGGGACTCGGTGGTGTCCAAACCCGCGGCGGGCTCGTCCATGCACACCAGATCGGGCCGGGCGGCCAGAGCGCGCGCCGCCGACACCAACTTGCGCTGACCCTGGCTGATCTCGTTCGGGTATTTCTTCGCCAGGTCGCCGATACCCAGAACTTCGAAAGCGAAATCGACGCCGCTGCGGTCGCGCTTGCGCCCGGGACGCACCAGGTCGAGCAGGAAATTCTTGGTGGTCTGCCGTTCGGCGGCCACCTGCACGTTCTCCTCGATGGTGAGATCGTCGAACAACTCGAGCGACTGCCAGGTGCGACCGAGCCCCAAACGAGCCCGCGAATGCACCGGCATCTCATTGATCTCTTGGCCCTTGAACTCGATGCGCCCCGTGGTGGGCACGAAGCCCGTGATGCCGTCGATGAAGGTGGTCTTGCCGGCTCCGTTGGGACCGATGAGACCTACCAACTTGCCCTGCTCCACCGAGATGTCGACGTTGTTGACGGCCCGCAAGCCTCCGAACGTGACCGACATCCCATTCGTCGTCAAAAGACTCATTGTCTTACCCCCGTGGTTCGTGATTCTTGCGCTTGTTTCTGTAACGCTTCTTTCCGGGCTTTTCGTTGCGCCTTCTGCTCGGCGACCAACCGTGGCGCGCCCGCAATTCCCTCGGGGTTGCGTACCGCGGTCAAAATCAGACCGATACCGCCGATGAGGGTCGCGTAACTCTGTTCGATGTGCAGGATGTTCTCGAGGAAGTTGAAGTTCAGGCCGTTCGGAGCCACCACACCGGCCAACACCGCGCCGCTCACCGAGGCGATACCGCCCAAGTAGGCGAACGACAGGAACGTCAGGGACGCGAACGCCCCGAAATAGGCCGGCGTGACCGAGCCGAATCGATAACCCGACAATGTTCCGCCCAAGCCGGCGATGAAGGCTGCGAGGCCGAACGCCAGGATCTTCGTGCGCGCGACGTCGATGCCCGCCGCGGCCGCCGCCCTCTCGTTGGATCGCACCGCCAAGAACTGGCGACCCGTCGACGAACGACGGACGTTCACCACCATCAGGCACAACAGGATCACGAAGATCAGACAGACCACGCCGAACCACGCGCTCGGTGGGATTTCATCTCGACCCTTGAACCCGAGCACCCGCAGGGCGGTGTTGTTCGGCCCGAAGTCCTTGCCCCCGATTTTCGGTGGATCGACCCTCAGCGCGCCGAGTTCACCGGCGAAGGTCTTGTTCTTGAAGACGAGTTGTTCGATGGCGAGCGCCGCCGACAGCGTGATGACGGCCAGGTTCACACCCCGAAGGCGCAGCGCTGGAATGGAAATCAGCGCGCCGAAGAGCGCCGCCACCAAGGCACCGACCACCGGTGCCAAAGGAAACGGCAGACCGGAGAAATACTTGGACATGAAGAAGCCGGCCGTTCCGGCGATCGCCATTTGAGCCAACGAGATCTGTCCGACGAATCCCGTGAGTACCACCAATGACAACGCAATCACGATGGCCACGAGGGTGTTGATCGTGGATTGGCGCCAGTCGTAGTTCCAGCCGAAGAGCAAGGCCAGCACCGCCACCGATGAAACGAGCGTGAGTGGAAGAACGTGTCTGGGCGCTGACGCGAACGGCATCTTGCCCGTCAACACCGCGCCACGCACCGGAAGAGCCTTGCCACGGGCAAACATCGCGATGACGATCACGAAGAATGGCAGGGCTTGTGTGAGGCCCGCCGTCGGCAACACGCCCTTGGGAAACCACGTTTGCGCACCTTGGTATTGCACCCAACCCTGCAACATGGCGATACCGACGCCGGCCGCCACGGTCATACCGAATGAGGTGAAGTTGGCGAGCAGTGCCGCCCCGAGTGCCGGCACGATGAGAAGAGGCAGGGTGATGGTGTCGAGGTTCGTGAGTGGCACGGCCAAGATTCCGAGAAGACCGGCGATGAGCGTCGACAGTACCCAGTTCGCACCGGCCAAGAAGTCGGGCGAGAAGCCCAGGACGATGGCACCCTTTTCGTTCTCCGCGGCGGCACGAGTGGCCAGACCGAACCGGGTGTACTTGAAAACCGCCCACAAGATGAAGGCGATGACGGCCACCACGATCACCAGGAACAGTTGGTTCTTGGGCACGATGCCCAATTCGCCCGGGAGATCGATCTTGCCCTTGGGCAACGGGAAGGGCACGCCCGTCTTGGCCAGTTCGCCGAATCGGAGTCGACAGAACTCTTGCAACACCACGAACAATCCGACGGACGTGACGACCTTGGCCAGAACCGGTGCGTTTCGCAATGGTTTGAAGATGACGAAATGCAAGAAGAGGCCCAGGAATACCGCCACCACCAACGCCAACACCGTGGCTGCCGCGGTGGTCAATCGATCGCCCGGCATGTCGATGGATGTCGGCCAGTTGGGAAGGTCGAGGTACTTTCCCTCCTCCCGGAACCAGTTGACCGGAATCTCGATCAACACGAAGGGGTTGGGCAACGGTGGGATGTAGAACTTGCCTTCGACGCGCAAGCCGTAATACCAGTACGCCACGAAGACGGTGATGACACCGTTGGCGAAGTTCACGACACCCGAGCCTCGGAACGTGAGCACCACGCCGATGGCCACGGCGGCCATGAGGGCGCCGGTTCCGATGTTGGAGAACATTGGCGCCAATTGACGCGCATCCCACGCGTACAAAACGGCAAACACCACCAGCACGCTCGAAATACCCACGAGGAGTTTCTGTGATTTCACGAATCTCTGAACGGAACCGTTCACCGACACTCCCCCACTTGCCATCACTCGATGGCCCCCAAAAAAACCATCTCGCCGAAACGAGACGACGCATTCACATTGGGTGGGTGCCGGCGACACCGGCACCCACCCAACGCGACGACCGACGAGAGCCGGTCAGATATCGGCTTGTTGTACGGAGCCTCAGCCCGCCAGCTCGGCGATCGGGTTGAGCGCCTTGCCGTTGTACCCGTCCAAAATGGACACGTACTCGGTGCCCTGCTGCTGCTGGATACCGATGGAGAATCCGCACAACGACGGGAAGGTGGGGTTGCCACCACACTCGAAGTCACCGACGCCGGCCCACATCGGACCCACGAAGGACTTGGCAGCTTCACGGATGGACGCCGAATCCGTCGCACCCTCGTTCATGAACTTCACCATGGTGATGAGCGAGCCGAACGTGGGTCCACCGAAACCGGTGTACTCGGGGTTCTCGACACCCGTTTCCTTGGCCCAAGCCAACGCGGCATCGATGTAGGCGTCGGTCTCCGGGTTGCCCGGGATCTCATACGAGTAGCCGTATCCACCGAAGTACCAGCCATCGGGCAAGTCGCCTTCCTCGCCGACCGAGGCCAGGTGATCCTGCATCGGGATTCCGAAGCACAGTCCGGTCGTGACGATCGGTGTGTCGACACCGAGGGTCTTGAGCGCGTCGTAGATACCGATGCAACCCTGAATGGTGACCAACGGGTAGAACACGTCGGCAGTGTCGGCACCCGACGACTGGATGGCGGTGGCCATTTCCGTGGCGCCAGCAGTGTCGGCCACTGCAACGCCGGTGACCTCGACGCCCAGCTGCTCGAGGATGGGCTTGGTGAGCACGTTGAACGCCACGGTTCCGGCCGGGTTGTCGTTGTACACGACGGCGATCTTCTTCACGTCGATTCCTTCGAGTTCACCGACGTACTTCGCGGCGAACACTGCGAGACCCTGAACCACACCGGGCGAACCGGGGGTGAACGCGTACGCGTCAGAAGCGAGGAACTCCGGCGTGGTCACCGGGTTCGGCAAGAAGACGGGCTTCTTGTCCTTCAGAGTGTCGAGCAACGGAGCGTTTCCGTTGAACATGGCCCCCACGAGAACCGCCTGCACGTTGTCGTCGGCCAGCATCTGCTGGGCGCAACTCTGACCGTCCTCTTCCTTGGTGACGAAGCACTTCACCAGCTCGATCGGACGACCACCCACGCCACCGAGGAAGTTGTTGATGTACCAGACGCCCGTGTCGACGCCCACCGACGCCTCCGGGAACGCCGGAGTGCCACCTTCCTGATTGACGTAACCGATGTAGATCGGATCGCCCGACGCCACCCCACCGGGGCCCCCGGTGTAGGCCACACCGACGTCGATCGAACTCTGCAGGACCGGCAGTTCACCGCTCGGCGCCTCGGTGCTCGGCGCTTCCGAAGTCGGTGCTTCCGATGTCGGCGCCTCCGTCGCGGGTGCGTCGCTTTCCCCACTGTCCTCGCTGCATGCGCCGGCGAGCAAGCCGAGTACGGCCAAGCCCGCGACGAAACTGATCTTCCTGCTTCTCACGTTTCCCCCTTGACGATCGACCACCCGTTGCGGATATGTCGTACGTCTCAGATTGTCACAAGGTTTCGGTGAGGTCAAACACCGAAAAGTGGAAAACCGCAGGTCGCCGTCAGGTCGAACCGGACGGCCCCGACTCGCGGTAATCCCCGAAGGCCGCGTCACGCTCGCTCAATGCCGCGGTCACGCCCTTGGTGGCGAAACCCTGCATGTACTCCATGGACGACTTCTGGTGGAACCCCAGAGCCTGGATCTCGGCCGTGGCCCGGATGCCCGCGCGGATCCCCATGGCTTCCATGGCACGGTGCGCGGCCCGCTTGTTCAGGGCCAACAGATCGGCCGGAATCTTGGCCACCCGTTCGGCCATGGCCAACACCTCGGAGTCCAAACGGGCTTCGGGAAACGCCCGATTGGCGAAACCAGCCGACACCGCGTCGACTCCGGACATCGAGTCCCCGGTGAGCAAGGCCTCCATGCCCCGACGCAGACCCATCATCCAGGTCTGCCATTGCATGTCGGGGGGCGACATCAGTCGCACCGGTGGATAGCCGATCTTGGCGTCCTCGGCGACGTACACCAGGTCGCAGGCGGTGGCCAGCTCGGTGCCACCGGCCAAGCAGTAGCCGTGCACCTGTCCGATGATCGGTGTGCTCATGTCCCACATCTCGAACCAGTTGTTGACGACGTGACGCGACCACCAGCCGTCGGCCCGTGAGATGGACCGCTCCACGTCGGAATTGGGCGAGCCGAGGTCGTAGCCGGCGCAGAAACACGACCCCGCACCCCGGATGATCATCACCGAGACGTCGCGGTCCTTGTCGCCGGCCCGCAACGCGTCGAACAGCGCTCCGCGCAGGTCGTCGTTGAGGGCGTTGCGCTTCTCGGGTCGGTTCAACGTGAAGCGACGCACCTTCGGCGCGGGGTCGTCGATCAGGAGCACGTCATCTTTCGCCATGGTCGTCAGGCTTTCTCCCAGTAGGGGGCGCGCAACTTGCGCTTGTTGATTTTGCCCATGGTGTTACGACCGAGATCGTCGACGAACTCGATGGTGCGTGGGCACTTGTAGTGACTCAGGCGCTCGCGGCAGAACGCCAGCACCTCCGAGGCCTCGGGCGGATTCGACGGATCGCGCAGAATCGCCAACGCCTTCAATTCCTCCCCCATCTCGGAGTGCGGCACTCCGATACAGGCGACGTCGAGGAGCGCCGGGTGCTGCACCAGGACCTGCTCGGCCTCGGCCGGATAGATGTTCACTCCACCCGACACCACCATGTCGCTGAATCGATCGGTGATGTACACGTAGCCACCCTGGTTCACATAGCCGATCTCCCCCAACGTGAACACGCCGGGGGCGATGTTGGCCGCCTTGGTCTTCTCCGGATCGTTCGGATAGATCACCCCTCGGCCCGTCGCGTCCTTGAAGAAAAGCCGACCCTCGGCGTTCGCGGGAAGCTCGTTGCCGTCGTCGTCCAACACGAGCACCGAGAACGGTGGAACGGGGCGACCGACCGATCCCGGATTCTCCAACCACTCGCTGCTGGTGATCTGGCACGTGGTACCGACCTCGGTGGCTCCGTACGCGTCGATGAAGATCGGCCCCCACCAGTCGATCATCGCCCGTTTCACGTCGACGGGACAGGACGCACCCGTGTGGGCCGCCAGTTTCATCGACGACACGTCGTATTTCTTCTTCACCTCGTCCGGAAGCGCCAACAGCCGGACGAAATGCGTCGGCACCATCACCGACGACTCGGTGCGATGCTCCTGGATGGCCTGCAGGGTCTTTTCGGCGTCGAACTTGGCCAGGATCACCATCGGGACACCGCGAACCAGCAAACGCATGCCGTTCAACGGACCGGTGTGGTACATCGGACCCACCACCAGGTGCGTGCCGAACTGGGCGAACCGATTGGCTTTCATGCCCTCCAGGTGTTCGGCCATGGTGGATCCACCGGCGAACATCGTCGGCGGCAACTCCGTGCCCTTGGGTCGGCCCGTGGTGCCCGAGGTGTAGAGCAGGTTCGCGCGCGGGACCACGTCGAGGGGCGGATGCGACGGGTCGCCCGACGCCAACCAGTCGGCCCAGGCGCGCACACCAGGTGCGTTCACACCCCAACCGATCACGTCGATGCGGAGTCCTTCGGCTCGGGCGATGTCGGCGGCGGCCACCGCGCGCTCGACGGTCTCGGGTCCGACGAACAACAGACGAGCGTCGGAGTCGACCAGGATGTAGGCCGTCTCCTCCGCGGTCAGGTGGAAGTTCACGGGCACCGTCGACGCACTGCCGAGCAGACAGCCGAGGTGGGCGAGGGCCGTTTCGGCGGCGTTCTCGGCGAACACCGCGACTCGGCGACTCGGACCCAGATCGGTGGCCAACGCGATGTTGGCCACTCGATTCAAGATGTCGTCGACATCGGCCCAACGCAAGGCCCTGTCGGGATCGCGCACGGCGATCTCGTCGGGACGTTCACGGGCCAGGTCGGCGGCGAAGACGGGCATCGGCCGACCTCAGACGTCCGCGGCCACGCCACGCTCGACGAGAGCCTCGCGATGGTTGGTGAAGTCCGCCGACAGATCGGCGGGCCCTCCGTAGTGGACCTGCAGGAATCGCCGCGAGAAGAGCCACTGCCCGTTCACCTTGCGGTACGCGTCGTCGTAATGAGCGAGAAGGATTCCCGACTGAGCGTCGGTCCGACGAAAGCGCTCGCTGATGGCCCAACGACCGGTGGCCTCGTCAGCCGTGGCACCTTGCCAGGCGTCACCGTTGTGAACGGTTTGGACCACCGCGGCGAAACCCGTCATCGCGCCGTACCACAGTTTCAAGATGGCGTCCTTGCCCTCCACCAATCGACCACGCCCCAGATCCCACACGGCGTCATCCGCCCAGCATGATCCCCACTGTTCGCCCGACCGGTGGATGACGGCGTCGGCGTACCGATTGATGAGACGTTGGATCGAGACGTAGTCGTCGACGGAGACGGGTGCGGCGGTTGTCATGGCTCTGTTCTAGCCCAACGGACCGTTCCCGAGCGATGGGAGCATCGCGGGAGGGTCCGTGCAACGTCGACTGTCCGGCATCGGTCAGAATGGCCCGGTGGACACCGAGATCGATCTCGAACGACTGACGTTGCTCGACCCGGACGTGTCCGACTGCCCGTACGCGGCGTACGACGCGTTGCGTCGGGAGGCTCCGTTGTGGCGCGACAACGCCACCGGCATGTTCGTCGTGACCCGCTACGAGGACGTTCGGATGGTTCTGACCGACACGGAGCGATTCACCAGCGCTCGCCACCGGGGCCGCATCGATCCGCGCAGCGCACGCCTGAAGAAGATCTACGAGGACAAGGGCTGGCTGCCGGGCGCCACGCTGGCGGCCCGCGACGACCCCGAGCACCGGGAGATGCGCGGGTTGTTCAACCACGCCTTTCGCCCCTCCAAGATCAAGGAGATGGACGACTTCATCGTCGACCTGGCGCACTCACTGATCGACGAGTTCATCGGAACCGGTGAGTGCGACTGGGTGCGCGCCTTCGCCGTACCGCTGCCCCTGATCGTCATCGGGCGCCAGATGGGTGCGCGTGACGAGGACATGTGGCGCATCAAGGCGTGGACCGACGCCTGGGTGCATCGTCTGGGGATGATGCAGACCGAGGAGGAGGCGGTCTGGTCGACCGAGATGGAGATCGAGGCCCAGCACTACTTCCAACCGATCTTCGAACGTCTGCGTCGCGAACCCGACGACACGTTGCTGAGCGATTTGGTGAACACCGTGATCCCCGAATGGGGCCGCACCCTCACCGACAACGAACTGCACGCCGAGATGATGGCCGACACCTTCGTCGGTGGTTCGGAGACCACCACGAACGCGTTGGCCGAGGGCGTTCGCCTGCTCATCGAGAACCCGGGCGAATGGGACAAGGTCGTCAACGATCCCGATCGTTACGTGCCCCTGTTGGCCGAGGAAGTACTGCGACTCGAGGGTCCGGTGCAAGGTCTTTTCCGCACCGCCGCCGTCGACGTCGAACTGCACGGGGTCACCATCCCCGCCGGTTCGGTCGTGAACGTACGTTACGGAGCCGCGAACCGCGACGAGAACCAGTTCGAGTGCCCGGAGAAAATGGACCTCGACCGGGAGAACGTGCGTAGCCACGTGGCATTCGGATTCGGCACCCACCACTGCCTCGGGGCGCCCTTGGCCCGACGCGAGTTGATCATCGGCTTTCGCGCCCTCGTCGACCGCGTGGACCGGATGTGGTTCATCGACGGAGCGAACGACTTTCGTCACCACCCGAATTTCTGCCTACGGGCCCTGAAACACCTTCACATCGGTTTCACTGCGCGTTGAGCGACTTCGGCACCGCACCACTGTCGTGGTAGTCGACCTCGTGTTCGACGCGCCCATCCACGATTCGCAGCCAGCTCATCCCGGGACTCGACCATTTCTTGCCCACGTGCTGCTTGCCGAAAACCGCGCCCATCTCCTCGGTGATGGTGGCGCTCATCACCCAGGTCACCGCCACGCCGTCGTCGCTGGTCCAGAACTGGTCGGGCAGCAACACCAGGTCGGGCCATTTGTCGAGCCCCTTCCCGAAGAAGGCACGGATGGCCGGCCATCCGGTGTGCGAACCACCGACGATGTCGTTCAAGACGGCGTGCGGGTGCATCATCGTCTCGGGAGCGTCGGCGTCGCCGCTACTCCAGGCGGCGAACAGATCCTTGACGAGTTGGATGCGAGGATCGGTGTTCGGACTCATGCCGAATACTGTCACACCGCGACGCCGAGTTCGACCAGACGGCGCAGGAAGACACGGTGGACCGCGGTTCCGACGATGGCCATGTTCGGCGCCGGATTCGTGCCGTTTTCGTAGAGTGCGCGACACGACAGATTGGCGCACGACCCCTTGAAATAATTGAACGCTTCCCAATATCGCCGGACGTCGGTCTCGATAACAATGCCGGTGATGTCGGTCAGGCGCCCGTACCACTCCTCTTTGGGCAATGCGCGCGATCCACGCATCTGGATGCAGAAGACCCAGTCCTCCAGCGGGTCACCGAGGTGTCCGAACTCCCAGTCGGTGATGGCCGTCACTCGTTCGCCGTCGTGGACGAAGTTGTCCGGCCCGGCATCACCATGAACGACGCTCAGCCGATCGCCGTCGGGTGCGTTGGACTCGAGCCACTCGGCACTGCGTTCCAAGAGGGCGATCGACGTCTTGCTCGACGATCGGTACACGTCGCGCCACCGCCGGACCTGGTTCATGGTCGCTTCTCGAGCATTCGACACATTCGACGCTCCGAGCAGATCGCCCAAGGCACCGGATGTCGGGTCGATGCCGTGCATCGCGTGCAACACGCCGATGAAGTCGTTCACCGGCGACGGGGCGTCGGGCACGTGAGACACGTACTCCATCACGAAGAACCGACGTCCGATGATCGCACCCGTCTCGTCACCGGCCAACCCGCGCGCCACTGGAACACCGTGAGCGTGCAGAGCGGTCATCAAACGCGACTCCCGGACCCCGTCGGTTCCGAACA
>SXGQ01333257.1_pt1 | contig 13204 bp, 11 predicted proteins | sample 3178371 | NCBI WGS metagenome assembly SXGQ01 (sample SAMN11356859, study PRJNA531348) | freshwater metagenome | isolation source: freshwater sample F1-20 | place: China: Fuxian Lake, Yuxi | collected 2017-12-25
CGGCCTCACCGGGGCCGTTCACGATGCAGCCCATGACGGCGACCTTCATGGGGACTTCGATCTCGGCGGCGAGCTTCTTGCGGACATCCTGCACGAGGGTGAAGAGATCAACCTGGATGCGGCCGCAGGTGGGGCAGGCGATGAGGTCGACGCCCTTGCGCTCGCGGAGGCCCAGCGACCAGACCAGTTCCAGGCCGTCCTGGACTTCGTAGATCGGGTCGTTGGCGTAGCTGATGCGGATGGTGTCGCCGACGCCGTTGCACAGCAGCGCCGAGAGGGCGGCGATGGAGCGGATGCAGCCGGTCTCCTTGGGGCCGGCGTGGGTGACGCCCAGGTGGAGCGGATGATCGAAGCGGGCGCTGATCTCGGAGTAGACATCGAAGACGAAGGCGGCGTCCATGCTCTTGGCGCTGATGGTGATGTCGTAGAAGTCCTGCTCGTAGAAGATGTCGAGGTACTCCTCGAGCTTGGCGATCATGAGGGCCATGAGGTGGCCCTGCTTGTGCCCGGCGAAGAACTTGCCGAGCTCCTCCTTGCGCTTCTGCTTGTCCTTGCGCTCGATGATCGAGCCTTCGTTGACGCCGACACGGATCGGGATGCCTCGGGCCTTGCACGCCTGGATGACGTCGATGACCTGGGCGCGGTCGGTGATGTTGCCGGGGTTGAGGCGGATCTTGTGGACGCCGGACTCGACGGCCTCGAGGGCGCGCTGGAAGTGGAAGTGGACATCCGCGACGATCGGCACGCGGACCTGCGGGATGATGTGGCGGAGGGCCTCGGTATCCTTCTTCTCGGGGACGGCGACGCGGACGATGTCGGCGCCGGCGGCGGCGAGTTTGTGGATCTCGGCGACGCACTTGTCGACGTCGTAGGTGTAGCCCGCGGTCATGGTCTGGACGCTGACCGGTGCGGGGGTGGTGGGCCGGCCCTTGGAATCGGGCAGGCCGCCGCCGATCCGAACAAAGCCCACACGCTCATCGCCGAGAACCACCTGACGGGTTGGACGTCGCTCTTTCATGCGAGGGATCGTACCGGCCCCGGGAGCTCGAAGCGATGGCCTTGCGGCGGCGGGGTTGACCATCTGGCCGATGGCTCTAGTCTTTCGCTTGAGGCAACTGCCCGGGCGCAGCGGCCGTACTGCTTGGCGGTGCCCGCCCGATGTCCCCGGAGCCCGACGAGATGCTGACAACCCTGATCCGTCCCCGGCTCGTGCTGCTGGCGGCCGCCTGCCTGCTGATCGCGGCGGCCCCGAGCTTTGCCAATGAGCGCGGGCGCCAGGGTGCGTACCGGATGCAGACCATCGCGATCCAGGCCAACGTCGAGGCGACGGACCTGTTGGCGTTGATGCGCCGGACCATGCGCGAGGCCGCGGCGGCGGGAGCGACAGAGCAGGAGCTCAAGCGGCTTGCCTCGTCGCTCCAGAAGCAGGCCAAGGAGTTCATCAAGCCGCACATGGCGCTGCTGAGCCCGTATCAGGCCGAGGTGATGCGGGCCTTGAAGGCGGGGCCGTCGGACGGGCGCAAGGAGGCCGCCGATATGGTCAAGCGGGCGACCGCTGCGACCAGGGGCGAGCTGTCGATCATCACGCAGTCGCTGCAGAACGCGGTGCGCGAAGAGCTGGGCGTCGCGGTGGCGCAGATCAGGGCGCAGCAGCAGCGGCGGCGGTAAGCCGTGGATCATTGGCCTCCTCCGGGCCTGTAGAGATCAAGCGGGAATGCCGGGTTGGCGAGCGGGCGCAGCGCGAGCGTGAGCAGCGACAGTTCGTGATCGTCGCCGGCGATGCGGTTGGTGCGGAGCGTGCCGCAGCCGGTGCACCGGTGGACGATGGCCCACTCCCGATCGGATCGGACTTCGATGGCCACGGGCTCCATCGGCGAGCGACAGGCGCAGCGCCGATCGCCCGGCTCGTCGTCAACATGGCGCGACCACAGGCAGACGGGGCAGTGGTTGCGGTGGCGGGTGCCGTAGGACTCAGCACCGACGTGCGTGCGGCAGCGGATGCAGGTGAACCCATCGCCGTCGCGGCGAGATTTGTGTGACATGCGATACCCACAGCGCCGGAGCGCGGGGTCAGCCGGTGGCCGACCGACGCGGCGGCGGATCAACTCGAGACGCTCGGTTGTTCGGTGGGCCCGACCGGCACGCGACAACTCTCCCGCTGCGCCGAGACGTGCAGCGGGCGACTCCCTGCACTTGCGATGCGGGGTCACGCGGCCGATCTATTCAGGCAACGGGTGTCATCAGCCGGAAGCGTATCCGCACCTGGGCGCCGGGTCCACGAGCGTGAACTTCAGGTGAGTTCCTCGCCCGGGGCTTGCTCAAGGCTCGGGGGCCGCCGAGCCGGCCGATGGCCGCGGGCGGTCAGGCCGTTCCAGAGGCCCGGGCGCCGGTCGTACCCCGGTTCGCCGCGCTCGATGCCGTCGACCTCGGGGGTGCGCCAACTGAGCATGACCACCCCCGCGATGCAGAGCACACCCGACAGGATACCGACGCCGAACTGGACGGCGCGCCCGGTGGGATCTCCGTCGGAGGATCGTCCGGCGATGCCGATGCCGATCTCGGCGGCGAGCAGCGCGCCGAGGGGGGCGGCGCCGAAGATCACGGTGTTGAGGATCGCCATGACGCGCCCGCGCATGCGGTCGCCGACGAGCAGTTGCATGGCGGCCATCGAGGTGTTGAAGGTCCAGATCCAGAACACGCCGACGGCCAGCATCAGTGCCGATCCGATCGCCAGCGTCGGAGCGACGGCGAAGGCGAGCATCGAGGCGCCGCTGCCGGCGATTGAGAGCGGGATGAAGTGGTGCCTGGGGTACCAGTCGGGGATGAGCTTGAGCGCCAGCGCTCCCCCCACCGCTCCCAGCCCCATCATCGCGAGCAGCAGGCCGTAGGACTTCTCCCCGGCGCCGTACACCTCGGAGACAAACAGCGGCAGCATGCGCAAGAGCGGACCGCCGGCGAGGATCGAGATCAGCACCAGCCCGATGAAGACGCACAACGGCCCCTTGTTGCGGAAGGTCCAGGAGAGGGCTTCGCGAATCTCGGCGATGGCGCTGCGCCGGATCGCGTCGACCAATGGGGGCACGTTGGGGGTTTTCGAGATCGCCACGATGACGCCCAGGAAGCTCGCCGTGTTGATCGCAAAGAGAATGGTGGGTCCGAACTTGGCCATGAGGATCCCGCCCAGCGCCGGGCCGACCACGCGGGCGAGGTTGAACTGCAATCCATTCAGCGCGATCGCGCGGGCCAGCTCAGCCCGCGGCACGAGCCGGGGGGTCTGCACCTGCCAGGCGGGGATGTTGAAGGCCATGGTGATGCCGTGGAGCGCCATCAGGCCGATGAGCACGGGGGGTGTGGCGTGGCCGGTCCAGCTCGTGATCATCAACGCCGTGGCCACCAGCATCATGATGGCCTGCGTGACGATCAGCATGCGTTTGCGGTCGACGCGGTCGGCAACCACGCCGGCGAAGAGCCCCAGGACGAACGTGGGACCGAGCTGCGCGATCGCGAGGTACGCCATCATCCGGGCCGAGCCGGTCTGCTCGGCCATCAGCCACTGGACGCCGACCGACTCCATCCACGTGCCGATGCTGGAGCCGAAGGCGCCGAACCAGACGTTGCGGAAGTGGCGGTGGCGGAGAACGCCAAGTCGGGAGGGACGATCGCCGGGCGGCTCGGGGAGGCCGGGCGCATCGGTCATGAGTTCGACCGCGCGTGCGGCCGCTTCTTCAACCTGTGTCGCCCCCTTGTCCACGAGCAATCCTTACCGTCGCAGCGCCGTTCGGCTGCGGTGCACATCCGCGATCAACCGGCCCAGTTCCGACGCCCGCCGTTGGCGAATCGCATCCGGCGCATACCGAAGTAGACCAGTGTCTCAAAGACCATCAACCCCGTGATCAGGCCGATCGCCGGGAGCGCGAACGTGAGCGTCACGGCGATGTCGTACGACGAGAGCAGCAGCCGCGCACCGCTGAGTCGATCGATGAGCCGGACCAGCCCGTTTGAGTTGATCCGCTGGGACAGGTGCCACCCCGCGGCGACGCCCGCGCCCGCGATCGCCCAGCCGATCGAGGCGTGGGCGCAGATGGCGATGGCGACGTATCGATTGATCCGCCAGCGTCGGCGCTTGCCGAAGAACGAGATGCCCAGCGCCTCGATTGCGGTGAGCAGCAGCAGCAGATCGAAGGCGAGGATGAAGAACAGCCCCGCGTACGCAGGGCTGGCTGCCTTCATCGTGGGACCCTTGATGAGGATGCCCAAGGTGGCCGCCGTCGCTCCAAGGCCAAGGTTCACGACCAGGAGCATGGTGGAGCGCCGGATCTCGGGCTGAACCTGCTCCCAGACGGCCTTGGGGTGGCCGAGCACCAGCCGGGCCGTTGCGAACCACGAAACCACGCCCGGGCGGCGCTGCCAGGGGGTGCCCGTCCGATGCTCGGGGAGGGACTCGGCGACAGGTTTTCCACATTCGGGACACGCCGGCTCGGCGGTCAACCCGGCCAGGTCGTAGCCGCAGCGTTCGCACAGCGTGAGCCCTGAGTCCGACATGGGGGGTCAGCATAGGGCGGAGGAATGAGTGACGCCGACGCGCAGAAATCGCCAAGTAAGCTGTTACTATCTTCGTCCCTCGCCCACGGTCCGGAGGCGGCCGCGGGGAGGCGCCTTGGGAGGCCGCCGTGACCCGAATCGCCCGCATTGACCGCCATCACGCCCTGTATCCGCAGGAGGTTGACCTGCGTCAGCGGGTGCTTCTGGACCCCATCAGCTATTCGCTGGACCAGTTCGCCAAGGACTTCCCGGGGTTTGAGGAGCGGTTCGAGCACTTCATCGCGGTCATCGATCACCCCTCGGGCGAGCGGGTGATCGGGTGCGTCTGCCTGCTCCCCGATTACCCCGAGGAGGGCGTGGGCAAGCTCATGCAGATGGCGGTCGACCCCCAGCGCCAGCGCGAGGGGATCGGGCGGCAGCTGGTCGCCGAACTGGAGCGCCGGGCCTTCGGCGAGCTGGGTCTGACCGAGCTGTATTGCCACGCCCGGGAGGATGCGGTCACTTTCTACGCCCGGATGGGGTGGGAGGTCGTCGGCGACCAGTTCGTCGAGGCCGGGGTGGCCCACAGCAAGATGGTCTTCAGCCCGTGAAGGGCGGGGACCGGCCCGCGATCGGGGCCGAACCAGCGGGGCTGGTGGTCCCGCTGGACCGGGGGGGCAATACTTCCCCGATGCTTGAAGCCCACGCCGATTCCTGGGACGACCAACCCGCGACCGCCACGTGCGGGGATGTGCGTGCGGAGTTTTGCCGGCGGAACCTGCGATGCACCAAGCAGCGGGTTGAGGTGTACCAGGCGCTGGCGGCCTGCCGCTGCCACCCCACTGCCGAGCAACTGCATCGGATGCTCAGCGAGGGATCGCCGGGGACAAGCCTGGCGACGGTCTACAACACGCTGGAAGTCCTTTGTGAGGCTGGAGTTTGCCGCCGGATCCCGACCACCGCCGGGGCCAGGTATGACGCCGATCTGAACCCCCATCTGCACTTAGTGACCACCGACGGTCGCCTGGTGGATGTCCCCGCCGATTTGGGCGACGAGCTGCTGGCGGAACTCCCCGAACGGCTCAGGGAGCGTGTCGAGGCCCGGCTGGGCGTGACGATCGCCCGGATCGAGGTCCAGCTCTTCGCCAAGTCGGAGCCGATCGACCCCCCGATTGGCTGATAAGCCTCCGGCAATGCCCGCATCGTGCCAAAACGCCCGTGATTGAGGCGCCATGTGATCGCATTGGGGGTTCTGATAGAGAGTGTGATCTGTTACGATCAAGCCGGTCGTACGAATAGCCGATAGCCGTTATCAGGACGGGATCAGGCCAGAATTGGTCCAAGAGGACCAGCCTCGCACGGCGGCGAGCGAACCAGGAGCCGGTCATGGACGGAAATCGCGACAGGCGGCAGCATCCTCGATACGTGCTCCCTTCGATGTACACCAACATCGCGGTGCGGCTCCTCGATAGCGACGAGTTCCTGTACGAGGGCCATGCCTACGACCTGAGCGAGGGCGGCATGCGGTTCGAGGTGGATCACGCGATCGCCCCGGGCACCGCGGTGGCCATCCGCATCGAACTCCCGGGGTCGGACTCCCTGCTCGCGGCCGATCGCAAGCCGGTCTACGTCTTTGCCAACGTGCTGTGGCTTGAAGAGGAAGACCTCGACCATACCGGCCCGATCCGGATGGCCTGTGCCTTCACACGGTTTGCCATGCCCGGCGACCAGCAGCGGCTGATGGCTCGCCTTCGTAGCGGCCGGTACTCGGTCGCGGCCTGAGCCGTCGACTTCTGTCACCTTTTCGATGTCTGCGAATCACCCCGCGATTACGGCGCGCTGTTCCATGCGCGCCAGCCGTCGAGCGCGCGAATCGCTTCTTCAAGCGAGGTCAGGCCGGTGATCTGCCGGGCCGCGAGCGATTGGTAGAGCGGATCTCGCTGCGCGAAGACGGCCTCGATTTCGTCCAGCGGGTCCGCGCCGGTGATGCTCGGGCGGCGGGCGTCGATCCGGCCGCCGAGCCGGGCCCGCAGTTCGGCGGGCGTGCAGCGGAGGTACACCGCGACGGCGCGGCCTGCTTCGGTTGCGGCACGGATAAGGTCGGCCGCGCCCGGTGCGGTCGGCGTGCCGCCGCCCAGGGCGATGATCACGCCAGCCTGAGTCAATGCATCCTTGAGGGCCCTGGTTTCGGCATCGCGGAAGGCGGGTTGCCCGAGCGATGCGAAGGCTTCGGACGCCGATGCGACCCCTAGGCTCGCGCAGGTGCGGTCGTCGAGGTCGATGAACGCCCGGTGCTGGCGGCTGGCGAGCTCGCGCCCGATGGTGGACTTGCCGCTGCCGCGCAGGCCCATGAGCAGGAGCACGGGATCGCATTGACTGTCGGTTGAGTGTTGGTGTCCGCCGGGGTGCACGCCAGAAGCCTAGCTGGCGGTGTGGCCGTGCGTGACGCCGGGGCGCAGTCGTCCTTCGACCATGGTCCCTGGCAGGCGGGTGAACTTGACGCCGGCGGAGGCGGTCTCGGGATCCACGCGGTGGGTATGGACGACGCGGAAACCGACGACGGCGCGCTGGCCGTTGTCGATGGGGAGTTCAACCAGTCCAACCGCTCCGGGGGCGAAGTTCATGCGTCCCGTCAGGGCCATCCCGCCGGTCGAGATGTCCTCGGCGAGGGCCGTTATCCACGGGCCGCGCGTCCCGTCGGACCCGAGCCAGCACACCGACACCGGGTGCTCCCAGGCCAGTCGTGGCTGCGAGCGGCGGCTCAGCGGCGAGGCGGCGGGGGTGTCCATGGTCTTCTCCAGCGGGGCCGTGGTCCCGGACGCGTGCGCCAGCATCGGCCGAATGGCGGTCGAACTTTGCTCGGACCGAACGGTTTCCAGCATCGGCGGATCCGAAGACCCGTGCGGCGGTTTCCAGCACGGCGGCACGATCGATCGCTGACGAAATGGCCAGCGCGCTCTCGCAGTTGGCGAGCGCGCGCATGAACGCTGATTCGCAGACGATCAGGGCCACCGGGGGCGCGTTGATCGACGCGGCCAACTGGCGCAACACCTGGGCGTGACGCCGGCGGAGGCGCATCGCGCGGCACAGTCGGACGAACGCGCGCTCGGCCTCGTCGCCCGATCCGCCGCGGCGATGAAACCGTACGGCGAGCATGACCACGACCAGCAGTGCGCCCGCGGCCATGGCGGCCAGCGGCGCTGCGCCGTTCCACCAAGGGGTGGCGTCCCCACTGGCGGGATCGACCTCATAGAGTCGCAGGGGTGCGGCCGCGCACCATGGCAGCAGATCACTCCTCATGCGACGGCCCCCGCGAGCGATGCGGGCCTGATCGTGCGGGTGGTGATGGTTGGCTCGTGCTGAGCCCAGCCCGCACGAAGGTCGATGCCCAGTCGATGGGCGACGGATTCTGCGCGGGCGCGAACGCCGGCGTCGGGATCGGTCGTGCGCAGTCGATTGACGTGGTCGAGCAACGGCGTGAAGCCGGTGCGCTCAATGGCCCAAAGGCCAGCGGCACGCGCGACGGGATCGGCATCGGCGATGAGGTCCAGGAGGATCTGCCGGGTGTGTGCCGAACGGGGGTGAGCGCGCGCAGTGCTCGCGGCCGCACAGGCGCGGACACGGTGCGAGGGATCGGTCCAGATGTGGCTGGCCTGCGGCAGTTCGACGCGGAGGCGCGAGAGCGACTCGACAGCGGAGGCGCGGACGCGGGGGTCTGCGTGCGCGAGCGCCAGGACCAGCGTCGGAGCGGCATCGTCGGCGTCGACACGCCCGAGCAGGATGCAGGACCTGGCGGCGATGTACGGATCGGTGTCGCCGATGAGTTGCCGGAGATCGGCGACGAGCTCCTGCGCCATGCCGAGGCGCTGGGCGATCGCCAGTGTGTCGATTCGCGACTGGCGGTGGCCCTGGCGGAGGCGCTCGCGGGCTTGAGTGAGCAGTGCCTCGCGCCGAGCTCGGAGTTCACGCCCGGCGCCGGACGGTCGCCACCACCGCTGGTCGCCTGACGCCGGGGTGCGCCACGGGTCGATGTCGCTCAGGGCTTCAGAGGCCAGTCGGCGGACGTGGTGATGGGGCGACCTCGTGAGCAGCTCCAGCCGCTGGAGTTGTGCTGCGCGTCGGGAGGGGCTGCGGGCCCCGACGATCGCGGAGGCCGCAGCGCCGGCAACCACCGGAGAACTGTCGAGCGCGAAGTCGGTGAGGGCTTCGTCGGCCGCGGGCGAGGCGGGGAGGCGATCAATGGCGCGGACGGCCATCAGTCGTGCGACCGGGCTGGGATCGGTCAGGCGAGCGGCAAGGTGGCGGAGCTGCTGCAGCGGGCGCAGCGGGAGCATGGTGATCCAGCGGATCGTCATTGCCGGCGCCTGGGGCACGGAGCCGGGTGCGGGGACGAGCGATGTGGGCGAGGAGATTCTGCGGATCGGCCGGGCCCGCTGGCGGACGGACAAGAGGTGGGCGCTCGCGATGATCGGTGCGAGTCGCCCGGCGGTGGCGGCGGTGCGGAGGCGGTCGATCGCGATCCCCGCCAGGGCCGGCACGCCGCACCATCTCAGGAGCTGGGCCGACTCTCTTGCCGGATCGTGCACCATGGCCCGCGCGACTGAGCGCAGGGCGAAGTGGCCGGCCTCGCCTTCGGCGGCAAGCCAGGCCGCGAGGTCACCCGTCGCGCGCGGGGCCCGCATGACGGCAGCGCGGATCACGCCCTCGTGCCTGTGCGTGTCCCACGTGTGGAGCTGCGCGGCAAGCGCTGCGTCGAGTGCGGATTCGTTCGATGCGTCCAGGGTCCGAGGGGCGAGAGCCACGGCAGTGAGTGCCTCGCGTGCGGCGGCTCGGATCTCGGAGTGCGCATCGCGAGCGAGCAGCGCGGCACAGTCGATCAGCGTGGCGTGGTCGATGACGGCGGCCTGATGCTCGACGAGCATCGCGGCCGAGAGTCGTCGCCCGGGATCGTCGTGGCGCGCGAGGGCCGCGATGATGGGCGCGATGCTGGTGTTCGCGCATGCGAGCGCTGCGGCACGGGCGTGTGGGCTGAGCGTTCGCCACGAGGCCAGGACGTGCTCGGTGTTGCGCGGATCGGCGCTGTGCAGACCGGCCTCGAGCATGTCGGCGACGATGGCGTCGGCTTCGTCGGTGGACGCGTGCGCGAGACTTGCGGCCAGCGCCGCGCTTCGCAGCGACCCGGACAGACTGCGAACATGGATGAGCCGTTGATGGAATGTGGGCATACGACCGGCTCCGCCGATCCGCAACCGTGCGGCAGAATCTGCAGGGGAATCGGCGAGGGCCGAGAACCCTCTGCAAATGTCGGCCGTACAAGTTGTTGTGGATCAGAAGAGTGCCAAGCGCAAGAACTGCCCATCCGAGCCCCGGCAAAAAGGCCGGACAGGTTTGCCCATATTCGCAAAGAAATCAGTTGAAGCATCGGAAGTGAGGTCTACACTGTCCGTCCGTTCCGGAAGTCAAGGATTGGCTAAGACTTCACGGGGTCCAGATTTTGCAGCCGGAGTCATGATGAACTCGCCCGCAAAGTCCACGAATCTTCAGGCCTACCGCCTGATCCTGTACCGACGCCCGCTCCACCCGGAGCTCTTCGGCGTTCGGGGTCGTCGTCTCGTGGCCCATGCGGGCTACGAGTTCGAGGCATGGATCCTGCGGGCCGGGCATGTCCTGCGTTTCCGCCACGACGGCCTGTGCGCCACCGAACTGATCACCGATCAGGAGACGGGCATCCCGGATCGCGGGATCCTGGCCGCCCTGCCGTGCGCCGGCGAGCGTGACCATGAGCAGGTCTTCAGCGAGAAGGTCAAGTACTTCTCGACCATCGGGACCGAGCAGCTCCCGGACGCCCTGTACCGCTCGACCTACGAAGAGCTGACGGCGTTCGCCGCCGAGAACGACGCGATGATCCACACCTGGGTCGACGAGGATGGCGGCAAGTGCGCCTCGATCCTCGATGTCCAGCGGTACCGTCGCGAAGTGCACGCCCAGGCGTACCACCTGATCGCCCAGGGCGGTCTGGTCCTTCGGACCCAGAGCATTTTCGAGCACGCTGAGTAGACCCCTCGGGCGAGAACTTCTGCCAAACCACAGGCGCCGCTCTCCCGAGCGGCGTTTTTTTTCGTTCCCCGTCTGTTGCGATACGATCCGAGCCTGAAACCCCGATCAGACCGGGAGTTCGGCCATCCGCAGAGAGAGACGAGCCACCCCCATGAGCCAGCCCACACCAGGTCCCGCGGCCGACGCCAACGCCCCTCAAACCGGTGGCGAAGCCAAGTCGCGCTACAAGGACACCCTGAATCTCCCCAAGACCGGCTTCGCGATGAAGGCCAACCTGGTTCAGAACGAGCCGGCGAGCCTGAAGCGGTGGGACACCATCGGGCTGTACGAGCGGGCGCAGAAGGATCGGGCTTCAGCGGGTCTGGGGCGGTTCGTGTTTCACGACGGGCCGCCGTACGCCAACGGTTCGATCCATCTCGGGCACCTGCTGAACAAGTGCCTGAAGGACTTTGTCGTCCGCCTGAAGCTGGCGGAGGGGCTGGCGTGCCCGTACGTGCCGGGGTGGGACTGCCACGGGCTGCCGATCGAGCACAAGGTGATGCAGGAGCTTGCGGCGGCAGGGAAGCTCGAGAAGCTCAAGGGCCTGGCGCTGGACCAGCAGCGGATGGCGATCCGGCGCGAGTGCCAGAAGTACGCCGAAAAGTTCGTGAAGCATCAGGGCGGCCAGATGAAGCGGCTGCTCACGCTGGCGGACTACGAGCACCCGTACCTGACGATGCACCCCGCATATGAGGGGGCCACGCTGGAGGTGTTCGCCGACATGGTCGAGCAGGGGCTGGTGTACCGCCAGCTCAAAGCGGTGCACTGGTCGATCGCCAACGAGACGGCACTCGCCGAGGCGGAGCTGGAGTACCACGATCGCCAGGACCCCAGCGTGTACGTCGACTTTGAGGCCGAGGATGCCGAGAAGGTGTACGACGCGTTCGGCCTGCCGCCGGCGTCGGACGACGATGACGACGACGAGGAAGATGATGCAGCGGTCAGCCGTGCCGGTCGCCGGCCCGCGCAGCGCCCGTCGTTCATGATCTGGACGACGACGACGTGGACGCTCCCGGCGAACCTGTCGATCGCGGTGCACACCGAGTACGAGTACGCGCTGGCGCTGGTGGACGGGAACTACACGGTCGTGGCCGCGGAACTGCTGGAGAAGGTGACGGGTCTGGCCAAGGCGGACTCGGTGGAAGTGGTCGCCCGGACCAAGGGCGAGAAGCTGGTGGGGCTGCGGTACCGCAATCCGCTGTACGGCCAGGGCGGTCCGGATCTGGGCAAGGCTGAGTCGCCGTTCATGTGCGAGCTGCCCGGGCACCGGACGGACGCGACGGGCATCTACCGCGTGGTGCCGGCGGACTACGTGACGCTGGAGGATGGCACCGGGCTGGTGCACACCGCCCCTGGCCACGGCGCCGAGGACTACCAGACAGGTCTGAAGGAATGCCTGCCGATCTATTCGCCGGTGCGGGCCAACGGGACGTACGACGGGAGCGTGCCGGAGTGGCTCCGCGGGCTGGTCGTGTGGGACGCGAACATGAAGGTGGTCGAGTCGCTGCGCGAGAGCGGGCACCTGTTCCATCACCACATGTTCACGCACTCGTACCCGCACGACTGGCGGAGCAAAACGCCGGTGATCTTCCGGGCGACCGAGCAGTGGTTCATCGGGGTGAATCTGCCGCGAGCCTCGGACGGCCAGACGCTGCGCGATGCGGCACTCAAGGCCACCGCCACGGATGTCACGTTCGTGCCCGAGTGGGGTCGTAACCGCATGCGGGGCATGCTCGAGTCGCGCCCCGACTGGTGCATCAGCCGCCAGCGGTCGTGGGGGCTACCGATCCCGGCGCTCTTCGCCAAGGGTGCTGATGGCAAGGAGACGGTGCTGCTGACGCCCGCGTCCGTGCGGGCGATCGCCGCGCTGTTCCGTGAGAAGGGCTCGGATGCGTGGTTCGGGCTCGCCCCGGCGGACCTGCTCAAGCACTACGACTATCAGGCGGATGTGAAGGCCGGGCATGCGCCGGCGGGGCTTGACCTCTCGACGCTGACCAAGGGCAGCGACATCTTTGATGTGTGGTTCGAGTCCGGCTCGTCGTGGAACGCGGTGATGCGCGAGCGCTCCGGGGGCGGGGCGGCCGGGACGGACTATCCGATCGACCTCTACCTCGAAGGGTCGGACCAGCACCGCGGGTGGTTCCAGCTTTCGCTGCTGCCGGCGCTGGGGGTGACCGGGCGGGCGCCGTTCAAGTCGGTGCTGACGCACGGCTTCATCGTCGACAAGGACGGCAGCAAGATGTCCAAGAGCGTGGGCAACACGCTGGATGTCGACGATCTGGTCAAGGAGTTCGGCGCGGACGTCTGCCGCTGGTGGGTGGCGAGCCAGGCGTACGAGGGGGACATCAAGGCAGACCTGAGCTTCTTTAAGACCGCGGGCGAGTCGTACCGCAAGGTGCGCAACACGCTGCGGTTCATGCTGAGCAACCTGGACGACTTCGTGGCATCACCCGCCGGCAAGGACTGCACCAGCGGCCAGGGGATGTGCGTGCCCATGGGCTCGTACCCCCCCGCTTCGATCGACGCGTGGGCGCTGGGCGCGTTCAACGCGCTCTCCGAGCGCGTCCGGGCGGCGTACGGGGCCTAC
>SXGQ01711193.1_pt1 | contig 13204 bp, 8 predicted proteins | sample 3178371 | NCBI WGS metagenome assembly SXGQ01 (sample SAMN11356859, study PRJNA531348) | freshwater metagenome | isolation source: freshwater sample F1-20 | place: China: Fuxian Lake, Yuxi | collected 2017-12-25
GCATGGCCGCGCATGGTGGCGTGCTGCCGCTAAGCGTGACCTATTTGGCATTTGCCGACTATGAACGACCCGCCATGCGCATGGCCGCTTTGATGGGTTTACCGGTCAAATTTGTCTTCAGCCACGACTCGATTGGTATAGGCAAAAACGGCCCTACCCACCAACCTGTGGAAATATTGGCATCGCTGCGGGCCATGCCCAACATGCTGGTCATGCGCCCTGCCGATGCCGTGGAGGCCGCCGAATGTTGGGCCACCGCACTGGCCCACACCCAGGGGCCGGTGAGTCTGGTGTTTGCACGCCAAGCGCTGCCTTTGGTGCGCCTGAATCACACCCCTGAAAACCTGTCGGCCCGGGGGGGCTACATCCTGACCGAAGCAGCTTGCGGCCCCCGGCAGGTGACGCTGTTGGCCACCGGTTCTGAGGTCTTGCTGGCCACCAAGGCACGCGACGAACTGGAAAAACAAGGCATCGGTACAGCCGTGGTCTCGCTGCCTTGTTGGTCGCTTTTTGATGCCCAAGAAGCGGTCTATCGCCAGCAAGTGCTGGGCACAGGCAAGGTGCGCGTGGGCATTGAAGCCGCCGTGCGCCAGGGCTGGGACCGCTATCTGGGCGACCAAGGCGGCTTTGTGGGCATGACCGGATTTGGCGCCTCCGGCCCGGCCGATGCGCTGTACCGCTTGTTTGGCATCACCCCCGAAGCCGTGGTGGCCGAAGCCCGGCGTTTGCTTGGGCAATTTAGGGGGCTGTGAGCCGGCTTTAAACGACCCTTTCCCCGTGGCAGGCTGCCCTCCCAGAGCGACCATCTCCCCGTGGGAGGCTGCCCTCTCAGAGATCACCTCTCCCCGTGGGAGGCTGCCCTCTCAGAGATCACCTCTCCCCGTGGGAGGCTGCCCCTGCGGCCGAATGTTTGCAGTGGCTATGAACCCACATTCGCGAGCAGGGGCTCGCTCCTACGAATAACTGGATGTATTCAAGCTTTCGCGAGCGGGGGCTCGCTCCTACGAATAGCTGGATGTGTTCAAGCATTCGCGAACAGAGGCTCGCTTCCACTAACATAAGCCCGCCATCGCCGCCTGTGTGTCAGGCGCCAGACTGGACTGCCCTGACAATTGGGGCATGAGCTTGTTACCTGATTTTTCTTCGCGTGAGCGGCGTGCGCTTTGGTTGCTGTGGACTACGCCCGCGCTGTGGTCCGTCAATTACATCGTGGCCCGCATCGCGCCCGGCGTGGTCGAACCCCACATGCTGGCGCTGGGGCGCTGGGCTTTGGCGGGCTTGGTTTTGAGCGTCATTGCCCGCAGCGAACTCTGGCGCGAGCGCCGCAGCACCTGGCAAGCCGCCGGACAATACTTGGCCTTGGGCACCTTGGGTATGGTGATTTGCGGGGCCTGGGTGTACCAAGGCGCACAAACCACCAGCGCCATGAACATCGCGCTCATTTACGCCGCTTCCCCCGTGCTGATTGCGCTGGGGGCCGTGCTGTGGCTGGGCGAACGCTTTTCTTGGCGTCAAGGTTTGGGCGTCGTCATTGCCATGCTGGGCGTGTTCCATGTGGTGGTTAAAGGCCAATGGCTGGCATTGGCGCAGGTGGAATGGGTCATGGGCGATGGCTGGATCGTGGTGGCCATGGTGTCTTGGGCCGGTTTTGCCTTGCTGCAAAAAAAATGGTCCAGTCCATTGGGTTCCACAGCGCGACTGGCGGCCATTTGCATGGGCGGTGTGGTGGTCTTGCTGCCCTTTAGCCTTTGGGAATTGTGGCAAGCCACCACCCCGGTCTGGAGCACGCAAGCCACGCTGTTGGTGGTGGCGGCGGCCTTGATTCCAGGCGTTGGCGCGTATTGGTCCTACGGGTTTTGCCAGAAGGTTTTGGGGGCCAGCCGAGTGGCCGCCAGTTTGTACTTGGGCCCTTTATATGGGGGCCTGAGTGCTTGGCTGGTGTTAGGCGAGTCTTTGGGTTGGCACCATGTTTTGGGGGCTTGCCTGATCTTGCCGGGTATTTATCTGGCCTCACGCAAGTGAGGGCGGCGCACTGGGCTTGTTGGCTTCAGCGCCGGTAAATTCGGGTGGACTCACGCACCACCAGTTCAGCCGCCACCAGCTTGGGCGGTGGGCTCTTCTTGTTCAGTAAATCGAACATAGCATTGGCGGCCGAGGTGCCGATTTCATACACCGACTGCCTGACGGAAGTCAGTGGGGGCAAGGTAAAAGCCGAGTGTGGCAAATCGTCAAAGCCGATCAGGGACACATCCTCGGGTACGCGCAAACCGGCGCGGTGCAAAGCCAGTCGGGCACCATAAGCCATCTGGTCGTTGGCCGTGATGACGGCGGTGAATTGCGTGCGCGACTCCAGCAAGTTGTTCATGGCCCTGAAACCACCAGTCTCCTGAAAATCGCTGAACACCACCAGATCTTTGTCGGTCACCATCTCTTTTTGTGCCACCTCGCTCTGATAACCCTGCAAGCGTTGGCCTGCGTCCGGGTGATCTAGAGGGCCTGAAATAAAGGCCACCCGACTGTGCCCCAGTGCATGCAAATGCCGCACGGCCAGACGCGCGCCCTCAGCGTTGTCAAAATCAATACTGAACAAGTTTGGCGCGGCGAGTTGCCTGCCCGTGACCACCACAGGCACCAGGGCGGCCATGTCAATCAAGGTCTCGTCAGAGAGTTTGCCGGTCAGCACAATGATGCCGTCGACCTTGCGCTCTTGCAGCATGAACAAACGGTTCTTTTCTTCGGCCTCATTCCAGTGGCCGCTGACAAACAAGGGCACATAGTTGGCCTTGTGCAATTCGTCTTCAATGCCACGCAGGGCTTCGCCGTAATAGGGGCTGTCTATGTATTGTGTGAGCACCCCGATGCTCATGGTGCGCCCACCCGCCAGACTTCTGGCGGCGGGGTCTGGGCGAAAGCCCAACTCCTCAATCACCGCCTTCACCAAGGCCTGCTTTTCAATACTGACCTGGGCCGTGCCATTGAGAATGCGCGACACCGTGCTGGGGGAAACGCCCGCACGCTCGGCCACCATGGTCAGGGTGGCGCGGGCGGGGCGAGGGGAACTGAGGGCTGCGTCTGCCGACGTTGGGGCTGATGCTTTGGTCTGATCTGTCTTTTTAGGCATCAGTCTAATTTCTGTGTCGGTTACTTAGCGGCCCATTATTACTTCAAGCAATCAAGCCTCAGTGTTGAACTGCTACTTATTTAGACCAATAAATAGCATCTACAACGATAGGAATTTGACTGCTGCTTGTTTTTCCCGTTTTAACAAAACGATCAGCAATCACAAATGGATTGGTCACCTTGGTCATGTCCAAAACCGCTGCAGAAGAATTTCCCATACCAAAGGCTGGTGCACCCGCTGCTCTGATCAGGCTGATGGGTATAGAAACTTGTTGCCACTCACCATTGTTTCGATACCCATGATCTCCCGGATTCAGTACCAGGTAAACGTCATACAAACTGCTGTCAGCGGCTGTGCCCGTCAAAAATCCCACCTCTATTTTTCCCGGATAAGTGGTCTTGATACTGAAATTCAATCGGCCAGAATCGGTATTGAACTGACTCAAATCCTCTGGATTGTTGTTGATTTCAAAGGTCATGCCCCATCCCCAGTCCTTGGGCTTGGGTGTGATTTGCATCGCATTGGCGCCATCCCCGCTGCCCGTATTTGCGACAACCGCTGCGACCGAAGTGGCGCCATTGTCCCAAGCATTCATCGCAGGCGTGACCGAGGGTTTGGCTTCTCCAGTGACCGCCACATCGGCATAAACGGTGTAGCGTGCGGCACTGACCGTACCGTTGTTTTGAACTGGCACGTAATACGCGGCCTGTGACGCATCACAACTGCCTGCCTCGGCCACAAAGTCGCTGCTCAAACCTTGCACTGCACACCGGGCTTGCCTGTCCACATTGAACAAACCCCACTTGTCGTCACTCCCCTTCCAGGGTTCATCGAAGGCAGCGAATAAAACCACATTGGAGGGTCCGCCCAACGACTGTTTCCAGGCTTTCAGGCGCTCCCAATACATTTTTTGATTGACCGGGTGAGCCCTTTGAGTTTCATTGCCCGAGGGTACAGCTTTCCACCCGGTTTCACCCACCACAATCGGCATGGCCGAAAGGCCCAAGCTGTTGAGGTTGGTTTTAACAGCGTTAAATTCTATTTTGGCCCGATTAATCGCTGAATCCATCATGGCGGAGGCCCTCAGGTTTGCCGCCACACTTGTTTGTCGCCAATCCCATAACGTTGGGTTGTAAACACTGTCGATCAAAGGGTAAGTGTGAAGTGCCACAAAGTCTATAGCCCGGATCACAGAGGTTGCATCTTGCTGACCTGTTTCTTTGGCCAGGACGGCCCAATTTTCATCCGTGGTCACGGGTTGTGTCACGCCGTTGCGAACAGTTTGGATGTAAGTGGTCAATTGCGCCGCCTGTTGGGGATGGGCGGTCCAGGAAACCAAGGTTTCATTGCCTACGCTAACGGCCAGCACGGTTGAGCGGAAATCTCTGGCCAAAGCGATTCCACGCGCAATTTCAGCTTGGTTGAAGCTGTCAGCATTGCTGGCAATCCAAAGACCCAGCATCACTTTCAAGTCCAGGTTTTTCTCTGTGATCACCTCCAAAATTTTCTTACCAACCGCATCCGAACTGTCAAACAAACGAATCAAACCGATCCCAGCCTTTAAAAGCAGACGCAAATCCTGCTCAATCATGTCCTTTGTGATGACCTCGGCATCTCTGTTGCTGGTTCTGTAGGGTGAATAAGCTACCGCTTCACGTTGAGTAAACGCCTGTGGCAACGACCTTAGTTGTGTCTGTTGGTTGTCTGTGCCCCCCCCGCCTCCACCCACATCCCCGCCCGCGCCGCCCCCGCCACCACACGCCAAGAGACTCATGGCCAGTAAGACCATACTGGCCCCTTGCTTGATGCGGGTAAGGCTATTCTTCATTGCCGAATTTGCGTTCATTTTTTCTTTTAATTAGTAAGTGAATACCCAGCCTAATCCGCCCCAATTGCCAGACTTGGCAACCCGTGAATCGACGCCTGTGAATGCTGCATGACCTGGCATGCTCAAAGGCGCAAAGCCTTTCTTGCCAAAATTAACAACGCCTGCAAAACCATAAACCGCGAAGCCGGGCTGGACTTCATAGCCCACACCCAATGTGTTGAGCAGCATCGTATTGGACTGGCCACGGTCCACTGGATTTTTAGTACTGGCTTTGCCTAGGTAAACCATGCCTGTGTTCACATTCCATTTCGGAGCAAATCTGTACACGGCTCCCAAGCTTATATCGGTCGAACTGGCGCTGTAGGCCTTGTTTGTTGCCGCGTCCACACCATCAACGTTGAACATATCGTTCCACAATGCATTGGGATGCACATAATCTGTCACCACCGCCTTGGCCCCACTCCAACGGTTGTGCCGGATACCGCCGTACAAATCTGTTTTGGTGTTGAGCTGGTACCGCGCCATCAACATGACAATCGATTGCTTGTTGCCATCCACCAACAAAGGTTTTCCACTTTGATCCAAAAAGGGCGCAGTGGTAGTGGCCGCCACAAATGGTGCGTGACCCCATGCGACAGCTTGTCCATTGGTCCCTGACTGTGCTATGGCATCAAGGGTCAAAGGGCCTTTGACATATTTCGCATACAACTCGAAGAACTCTGGCTTGCGCACCTTGTAGTTTGCGTCGCCTGCATCGTGGGTCAACTCTATGTGCAGATCTCCATTGGCAACATCCATCAAAGGCAAACCTACTCGTACGGCCCGCTGCAACAATCCATAGCCCGCGCCACTAGAACCCCAAGAGTCGGCAATGCCAATGTTGGTTCCGTAGGGGTAATCGGCCACACTCCAGCTACGCGTAGGGAAGGCGCCAATCTGAATGCTCCCGTAATTTTCATGTGACAGCGTGACATTTTTCTCGTACATCACCCCTTTGATATCCGTTTCGCCGTCACGCAATCGCTGACTCAGAAGTCCCTTAGCCTTGAATCCTTGCCCGAGATCAAACTCTTTGGTGCCCAAGTACGGCTGAAACAAAGTCACGGTGCCTTGGGCAGTTCCATATCTCTTGCCTTCCGCAATAGCATCAGCCCATGGCCGATGACGTACTTCACCCGCAATAGATTGACAGTCAGCGCATTGGTTGCTGGTTCTGGATATTTCTGCTTTGGCAAACCCGGTCAAGGTGAATGGGCCGAAGTCGATTGCGAAAGCACTTTGGCTTGCAGCCATGCTCAAACCCAACAACCAGTAAGCACTGTTTTGACGGAGAGACTGCGGAATTTTGTTGAGGTTATTCATGGACGGGTTCCTTTTTAAAGCTGTTTCTTTGGTTTTTTTGAAAGCGCTTTCAATAGCGTACCCTTGCCACTCCACGCTGTCAACTTAATAGTATTTGGGTTTTCCCTAGATGCTTTTGACAATTTTTGTGATTATTAATGGAAAACCCCTAAACACATTGAAAGCGCTTTCATTAACATCGTGCATAGCCCAAAGACATCGAGTTAACAAGCCAACCATGCAACATGCCTTCCGATTTCTGACATTTACGCTCGCGATTGCTGGCTTGCAAATTTCATGTCTCGCCGTAGCCCAACCCACCGCCAAAGTGGGTGCAGGACAGGTCTTGTTGGCACCTCGCACTGCTGACAATTCACCCCCACCGGCGATTGGGCTGACTGACGCGATGAAAAAACAAGCCGTGGCCACGAACCAGTGGTATTCGGGCTTGACCTTCAGCCCCAAACCGGAAGTGTTGTTCGCTCATCCCTACACCGTGAAGGCTCCGGTATCCGGTTTCGAGTTGGCCTTGCCCACTCGCCAGGTGATTGCCACCGAACGCAAAGACACCGAAATTCATTACCCACATCGTTCACCTTTGGTCATTGCGCCTGTAGCGTTTAAAGCCATTCAAGGCAAATTGGCCAAAGCCAACGACTGGGCCATTGACATCGCCATGGGCTCCGGTGCAGAACGTTTCGATCTGACCGTTGCACATGGCAGCCCGTATGTTTTTGGTCGCATCAGCCAAGGCCCCGTGAGCTTCCACACCGCAGATCAATCCCAAAGAACACAGCTCAGTTCGGATGATCGCGTACTAACCCTGACCAGTGGTGGGCAAACCTTTGCCATATTCGGTCCCAGTGGCGTGCGCTGGGAGCAATCTGGCAAACAGTGGTTGGCACATTTGCCCCAAGGTAAGGGCTATTTTTCTGCTGCAGTATTGCCCGACAACAAGCCCGAAACACTGGCCCTGTTCACTCGCCATGCCTATGCTTTCATCACGCAAACCCAAGTAACCTGGCAATTCAATGAGACCACAAACGCAGTCAAAACCGAGTACTTGGTCAGCACCGAGGTGATGGAGGGCAATGAATCGCAAACCCTGCAAGGGCTTTACCCACACCACTGGCATCAAAATGCCCAGGTCTCAGGAAAACTGGTGGGCCAATACGAGTCCATCCGTGGGGCCATTAAGTTGTTGCCCAGCAACCAGTTTTCAACCGAGTTGACCTACCGTGGTTTTGTGCCCCATTGGCCCGGCCTCAAAAATCACCCCCGCAACGACGAACTCAATACCCTTTTGAGTGCCGACGTTCGCAATGCCCGCCGCAACATGCTGCAAATTGGAAACGGCCCTTACTGGCAAGGCAAAGGTTTGCAACGCATCAGCAAAGTCATGGATGTTGCCGAGCAACAAGGCGATGCCGATGCCACCAAGCGTCTGCAAAGCTTGCTCAAAGGGCGCATAGAACAATGGTTTTCGGGCAAGGACCGGAGCACTTATTTCCACTTAGACAAAACCTTGGGCACGGTGCTGGCCTATCCGGAAGAATATTTTGCGGTCGAACAGATGAACGACCACCATTTTCACTACGGCTACTGGATCCGCACCATGGCCGACTTGGCCCTGCGCGATCCCGAGTGGGCATCGGATGCGCAATGGGGGGCCATGACGCAATTGCTCATTAAAGACATTGCCACATCCGAAAGAGGACGCGCCGATTTCCCCTTTCTGCGCACCTTTGACATCTACGAAGGCCACTCTTGGGCATCGGGTGTTGGCTTAGGTGATTTGGGTAACAACCAAGAGTCTTCTTCAGAGGCCATCAACGCTTGGTCTGCTTTGATCTTGTGGGCAGAAATTCGGGGTGATAAAGCCCTGCGCGATTTAGGCATCTACCTTTACACCACCGAAATCGAAGCCATTCGTCACTATTGGTTTGACGTGCACAACCTGGTTTTTGCACCCGAATACAAAAACAAAGAAGTCAGCATGTTGTTTGGCGGCGCCTACAAACACAACACTTGGTGGACCGACGAACCCCGGCAGATCAAAGGCATCAACTTGTTGCCCATCTCCACTTCATCCACCTATCTTGGTTTAGACCCCGAACACACTCGTCGCAGTCTGGCCACCTTGCCAGAAGACACGCGTATTTTTGAATCGCGCGGTAAACGCGCCAACCCGACCGACATGTGGCAAGACCTGTTTGCCAAATACATGGGCCTAACCGACCCGGCAGCGGCTTTAAAAATGTGGGACCGCTGGGGTGCTGTTGAACTGGGCGATACCCGCACCCACGCTTTGCACTTTTTGCTCAGCCTCGAAAGCATGGGCCCGCCAGATTTCAGCGTCACAGCCGACCATGTTTTGCACTCGGTGTTTAAACGCGCTGACGGACAAAGAACCTACCTTGCCTACAACACCGCCAACACCCCACGCACTGTGAAGTTCAGTGACGGACAGGTGCTGGAAGTACCCGCTCGAAGTCTGGCCCAAGCCCAACGGCAAGCCAGTCGCTGAGTCAAATAAGCAAATTTTCAAATTTTTTATTTGCACAAAATTGAAACCGCTTTCAATATTACCAACCCAAAAGGAGACCTCGATGATCAAATTAACATCCAAACTCACGGCATGCGCCATCGCGGCAACTGCATTTCTTACGGCCTGCGGCGGTGGGGGCACGACGCCTGATACCACGGCACCTACAGTCACCATCACGGACAACGTAAGCGGGACAGCCACAGGCGATGTGACATTCACATTTACCTTCAGTGAAGCGGTCACCGGTTTCGTCGCTACTGATGTGACGGTAACCAACGGCGCTAAGGGCACGTTCACCATGGCCCCAACCGGTCTGAGCGCTACTTTGGTAGTGACACCAACCCCAAATTCAAGTGGCAATATTGGCTTAAGCGTAGCAAGTGCTTCATTTGCAGACACTGCAGGTAACAACAATACAGCTGCCGCTACGACTTCCCAAGCATTCAATACAGTTACCGAAACACCCTCAACTAACCTGATCACTAACGGTGATTTCAGCAATGGCGCTGTGGGTTGGTCTGGCAATGCTGCGAACGTCACCACAGAAAATGGCAACAGCTTTAACTTTGCCAATGTATCCGCAGCAGGAAACCCTTGGGATGTCAATCTTTCTTACGTCACAAGCATTCCGACTTCGGGCGTCAAGTACAAGTTGACTTTCAAAGCCTCGTCAAACAAAAATCGAGTATTAAAAGCGGGTATCGGACTTAATGCTGCCCCTTGGGACAATGTCGTGCAAGATATCAACTTGACAACATCGACCCAAACCTTTGTATTGAATCTGACTTCTACCTTTGCCAACGCAAACAGTCGAATCATTTTTGACATGGGTCATGACACAGGTCATGTTGTCATCGACGATGTGGTTTTGGAACTTGATACAAGTGGTTCCTCTGGCGGGGGCTCCACTGCAAGTGGACCTTCAGTAGCAGCACCGACTCCCACCGCTTTAGCTGCAAACGTTTCATCAGTTTTCAGTGATACTTACAGCAGTGTGACAGGCGTGTCATGGGGCCCAGACTGGGGTCCTAGCTCTGCCAGAATTTCAGATGCAAGCCTTGCGGGAACAAAGTACATTGACTTAACCGCTGGTAAGGTCTTTGCCGGTATCTCATTCACGGGCAGCCCGATTAACGCAACCAATCACACTCATTTCAATATGCATTATTGGATTGATACCCCTGTGCCAGCCGGCCAAGTGATCAACGTCAAGCTGTCTAATCATGCTAACGGTAACGGGGAGACGAGCGCAATAGAAATTCCAACTATTACGTCCGTCACGGGGGGTAGCTGGCAAACAATAAGTATTCCTCTGTCAAGCTTTAACATCGCTGGTGGGGGTACTGCCGCAAGAGGCAAAATTGCAGAGATAGTGATTACTGCAACAAGAACCGATGGTAACACGCCTGTGAAACTGTATTTCGATAACATTTACTTCTCTACAAACCCTTAATTAGTATTAATTTAAAAACCCCAATTCATGAGAAATGAATTGGGGTTTTAATTGCGTTGAATATTTTATTAATTGAACTGCTATCGAATTTTTGAAAAATTATTATTTAAAATTTTTTAACATATTTTTTTGTGAATAATTTAATTTTGAGAGTTCTCAATAACTCCCTTTCGATTCTTACAATTTCAAGCTGCGCTTTCATCACTGGCTGTGGTGGCGGGTCAGGCACTGCGGCAGGTGGAGATGAAAACATCACCATCACAGGGATGCTGGCAACGTTTGATGAAACAACGCCACCCGAATTCATCGCCATTGGTGGCGCAAATGCTGCCATCGATTCAGTCCCCTCTGGTGGCACAGGCAAAGCGATCAAGATCACCCGCAATGGGGGTGAAAAATATGCAGGCGCTTGGTTGCCTGTCAGTGGTGTAGTCAGCAATCAAGGCGCGCAAAAAGTATCTGCTCGGGTTTATTCCCCTACGGCTGGCATCCAAATAGCCATCAAATTGGAGCATGGTGAAGGCAGGGGTTCGGGGGATGTTCTGGCCAATGAGGTGGTCACAGTCGGCTGGCAAACACTGACATGGACGTTCCGATCCTTCGACCCCACCAAGATCTACAACCGGTTTGTAATGCTGCCGAATTTAGGACGATTGGGCAGTGGTGAGGTCTATTATTTTGACAACGTCTCTATTGCCGCTGCGGCCCAGAGCGATTTGGCAGCATTCACAGCCACCCCAGGGGGCAACCCCAATGCAGCCATGGGTTCTGCAGGGCCACAGGCCATGCCCCTTGAACTCACCAATGACTTGCATGATTTCGTATCTGCAGGAGATGCTGTTTTTGCCTCCGACTACATTGGCACACTGGATGGCAACAACCGGCACGCGGCTTGGACCAATGCGTCTACCAGAGGCGTTGCAAGCAATGGCAACATTGGGTATTTCCAAGATCCAATGCTAGACAACGGCGGGTCGCAAATCGTGACCAGTACGGGCTGGGTTTCGGGCAAGATCGACGGGCCCGCGTCTGTGGCCAACTTTTTCAGGGTCTTTGTGTTCAAAAACCCCGCATCGTTCTTCAGCAATTCTTATATGGGCTTGTACGTGAATGCCCCGAACAATGGCACCGTCAACGCGACCAACTACCGGAACATCAAATTCAAACTGTGGGGTCCGGCCGAGATGTATCAAAAAAGCTATGTCCCAACGCTGCAAATCATTCTTTCAGGCCCCAAAGTGCCCGGTTGCGTCACCACACTGTCTGGTGGCACAGAGTTGGTTCTGGACTTTGCAGCAAATCAGAAGGTGGGGGCCGGGTCCAGTTACAGCATGCCCTTGGGCAATTTCAGGGTCAACGGCCTTTGCGGTACAGACACCAACGAGAATGCCAGCAGCCGCGTGTTAAGCCAACTGGCCAGGGTGTCCTTAAAAGTGCCGGCCAGCAGCTTCAATTTCCAAGAGCCATTGCCCAATGACGTAACTCAGTTTGCGACCGGCGTTAACTTGGGGTCGATTGCGTTCTCACAGTAAGCGCTTTAATTTGCGTAAAAAAGGGGCCGATGGCCCCTTTTTTTAATTCTTGCGGTAAACCCTCACGTAATCCACCTCCATGGCGGCCGGCAGATTGGCGTTGTCCACTGCTCCGCCCAGCACGCCCCCAACCGCCACGTTAAGCAACAGGTATTGCGGCTTGTCAAAGGGCCACTGCGAAGGGTTGCCATTGCGCGGGTTGTTGTAGGTGAAATAGTCCACCCCGTTGACGCCGATCACTATTTTGTCGGCATCCCAAGTCATTTGGTAAGTGTTGAAGTCGGTGCAGGCCGTGGGCAATGCGCGGTACGCCCCCAAACTGTTGCCGGCATGATTGGCCGTGGTGTGGATGGTCCCCAGCACCTGGCGCTTTTCAGCGACGTTAAAACCTTTTTGCTCCATGATGTCTATTTCACCGTCTTCGGGCCAAGCTCCTCCCGTGCCCAGCGTCCAGATGGCTGGCCAAGTGCCCAAGGTGCAGGGCAGTTTGGCGCGAACTTCAAAACGTCCGTAAGTCCAGCTGGCTTTGCCACGGGTCATGAGGCGGGCTGATGTGTAGTTCTGGTTGCCATAGTCAGCGGCGGACGTTAAACGCTCTTGGCGAGCAGTAATCACCAGTTTGTCATTAACGATTTCTGCATTTTCTCTGCGATTTTGGCTGTAATACTGAAGCTCGCCGTTCCACCAACCTCGTTGGTTGAATTCGGTATCAAACACCCATTTGCTGCTGTCGGGCAACCCGGCTTGCTCAAACTCGTCTTGCCATACCAAGGTCCAGCCAGGCAGGGCGGCCGCATCAGCATTGTTTATTTCGCTGCCGCCACCTGATTGATTATTCGAAATGTTGCTGCTACCGCCGCCGCAAGCGGACAGCAGCCATGCTGCGCAGCCCCAGGCAGCACCTGTTTTCACAAATCTGTTCATGCCGGCGAAACCCGTTTTCCATGCCGGTCAAATACCAGTATCTGTGAAGCATCTAACTGCAGGCCTACAGCATCACCCATTCGAAATTCGATTTTCTGCTGGCTTAGCTTGGCGGTGACCAAGTCCTGATGCCATGGCAAACGGACATAAACAATGGTGGCGTCGCCTAGCTGCTCCATGAACTCAATCACGCCGTTCAAGCCGTTGCTTTCAGCTGCGCACAGTTGAATCGCTTCAGGTCGAACACCCAGCTGAATACCTTGTTGAGCCACAGCCAGCGACACGCCCAATTCAATGCAATCCATGCTGCTTTGCGGATCAAAAATGATGCGGTTGTTCAATGCATCTACGCTGTAACCCAACAAATTAATCTTCGGCGATCCCAAAAATTGCGCCACAAAGGTGTTGGCGGGTGATTGGTACAAGTCCATGGGCGCGCCCACTTGTTCGATGCGGC
>SXGQ01108901.1_pt1 | contig 13202 bp, 17 predicted proteins | sample 3178371 | NCBI WGS metagenome assembly SXGQ01 (sample SAMN11356859, study PRJNA531348) | freshwater metagenome | isolation source: freshwater sample F1-20 | place: China: Fuxian Lake, Yuxi | collected 2017-12-25
TATTTCACCTAAACTTTTACAAACCCCGTACGGAGAGTATGACATATTAGCCATCTGAGATGATGCGAATATGAAAGGTTTTTCATACTTTTTAATTGTTTCAAAAGTGAACAAAGTTAGTTTGGTGTTGTTTTCAATAAACTCGTACGTGTGCTGATACTTTTTCAAATATCTCGAACCACCGACATCAAATGCTAAAAACATTACGAAGTCACACTCGTTTATCAAATCTTCCAACACACCTGGTATTCTCAAATCTTGAGTTGGGTCTGTCGCAATATCGAAAGATAAAACGTCATGTCCTTCTTTTTCTAAAAATTTACATAACTCGTAACCGATTTGTCCTGCTGAGCCTAATACAAGATATTTCATATTATACTAAATTTTTCAAATAATTTTCCCACATATAGTCTTCGGCAACTGGGAAATCTTTCGCCTTCAAGAAATTTCTTTCAATTGCTGGCATCATAGATTTATATTTTTCAACAGATACTGTTTCCAAATTTGGATCATCTTCTAAAAAAATAACTCCTGTTGGGTCGAAGTATTTTTCAACTGCCTTTCTTGATCCGTAATAGATTGGAACAGTGCCCATGGCAAAACAGTCTGTCAATTTTTCTGTGAAATATACGTCTGAGTTATCATTCTCAATTGCCACAGAAAACATGTAATCTTTCAATCCATCTTCTTTATCTCTTAATTGATTTGGTCTTCCTGTTCCGAATAGGTCTACTTTATTTTGAAGTTTTTCAACCCACTGAAGTCTATTTTGGTGTCCTCTTAACCATCCTTTGTTCGATGCAATCATTGAAACAAGTTTGGTTTTTTCATGTATTTTTCTGTTGTCTGGCCAAATCCATGGTGCGGCATTTGTGATACAATACTTAAAAGGTTCACCTAAAGCCAACAATTCGTCCATACAAGTGAAAATCATCTTGTAATGTGATCTTGTTTTTTCTAAGTCTTCCGTTAGGACTCTGATTGTTGCTTCATTCATTTGAGGTGATTCCAACAACCAACCGATTTTATCTGATCCGCCATCTCTGAATCCCCAATCTTTAATGTAATTGTCTACGTATACACTCAAAGTGTATGGATCCGCAGTTTCTCTTGAAAGCCAATTGATATACTTTGGCATGTTTCTGTTAGATGAACAATCGTATTCACCCCACCAGTCTGATACTTTTCTAATTTTTACCTTTTCCATTTTTTATCTTTTAATATATGCTCCACCATAAGTCCCATTATGGGTTAATTCAAATTGGAGATTATGTTTATTTATCCATTCGTTGAAGGCTTGCCTTTCGTGATGGTCATATTCAGAATTCCCACCATGCCAATCGTCAAATCTTATAAAAACCTCTGACCATTCACATTTTAACAAAAATTCGAGTGATGATACCGTTGGCTCATATATGTCTACATCAACATTACATATAGAAATTTTTCCAATTCCGTAATCTGATGGATGTGTCAATTTGTGAATATCTGAGATAATCGGTTTTATATTTGGCTTACTTGATAGTTTTTGCAGGGCCTCATCTATTGTTCTTGGAAACTCAGAACCTTTTGCGTTCCATGCGCCCAACGCAAAGGAACCCTCCCTCCAATCACTTGAGGATGGTAGTGGTTTGGAACTTTTTCCAAGTCCTTGAAAATGGTCAATTGTGAATATTGTTTTGTCAGGAAACATTGTGGCAAGTTGGATTGCACTTTGACAAGTGCAAGTTCCAAACTCCAAAACATCACCGAATAGAGAATATTTTTTCGATATCTCTTTTAAAATTTCTAATTTACATGAAAGGTTTAAGTTGTTCATCTTGCTCTTTTTACGTGGACCCCACCAATATAACCACCGTGTGTTATTTGGAATTCATATTTATATTTTTCAATCCATTCAGTGAATGCTAATCTCTCGTGTTGGTCGTATTCCGACTCTCCACCGTGCCAATCATCGAATCTTATGAAGACCTCTGACCACTCACATTTAGTTAGGAATTCTAATGCTGATACCGTGGGTTCGTATATGTCTACATCAACATTACAAAAAGATACTTTATTTATTCCATAATGTGAGGGGTGATTCAATTCATGAACGTCAGAGAGTATCATTGTGATATTTGGGTATCCTATAAATCTATCTAAAACTTCCTGAATAGATTTTGGTACGTCTGCATTTTCTACATATAAAGGGTTGTCTAAAGCGAAGGCTTTTTCCTCCCACCCACTTGAAAGTGGTAAATGTTTTTTAGTCTTTTCTAAACCTTGAAAATGATCGATTGTGAATATTTTTTTGTTAGGAAACGAGGATGCAAGTGTTTTAGTGCTGCCCCCAGTGAATGTACCAAATTCAACTATATCACCATCCAAGTTTTGGTAATTTCTAATTATAGAAGTTATCATCCCCAACTCACATCGAAGATGATTAGGACTTGTGTTAATCATTTTTAACAGGTTTTAATAACCCGTCTTTCCATTCTACGTCAACTAAATTCCAATAGGATTCGTAGATGTCATCGGCCTTTGGTCCACGAGGGCCAAACCAACGGGAAGGACATACTATTTTTTTATTTTTATTTTTATTCAAGAAAGTTGCCCACCAAGAAAAAGTAGAATTAGATATGATGTGATTCTCACATAGACCCATCAAATAAAGTTCTTTCCAATCTTGATCTTCTTTTGGGAATACTACATTAGGGAAAGAAAAATTATTTAATACAAAATCTCTACTACCTGGCCATCTTGATTCGTCTTCTGTGAAAATAAATACGGTGCTATACTCTCCAATAATTTTCAAAGCTTCTTGGATGTATTCAACAGAAATAGTTGGATGAATTTCTGGAAATTGTAAATATTCTCCACGTCTTACGTGGATAGACAAAGTTTTAGGTTGATTCAATTGAGGGTATTTGGATTTTAGTTCATCTACCACTTCCTGAGATGGTTGAAATATATCACGAATTTTGTCATCGAATCCGAACCAATTTTTTGTGCTTTGGAAATATCCATCAAACACTGTATTACCCTCAACAGGGTTCACTTCACTATATTCAAAAGGTCCTTCGGTCACTCTAGTGAATCCTTCCAAATCATTGACAAACTTCAAATTTCTGAAAACGTTGTCAATATAATTTTCCGCCCCACGACCTTGTCCTGGTGTCCATGATTTTGGTATGAAAACAACTTCTCTATTGTGTTTCCACCCTTGAGCTAATGCGTGTGCGGCTTCGAAAAGTTGATTTCCTAAACCACCCATTAAGTTACATGATATTAAATTACTCATTTTTTATGTATAAAGTATCACCCCATGTAGGATGCCAAGCGGAGTGATATGTTTTTATGAACCCTTTGGATTCCATATATTCTGTTATTTTTTCTTCTACTACTTGTCCTTGATATAACTCAAGACTTGAGGTTTCGATTACAACTGCTTTTGCCGTGAAAAGGAATTCACTTGTTGTAAGGATATCAAAATCATTCCCTTGTGTGTCCAAACTCACTAGGTCGAATTCTTTAACTAAATTATTTTGATTTATAAAATCGTCGATGTTTACAACATCTACATTGACCGTCTCTTTAAATTTGATATTCGGATACATTGTTGAATGTTCTTTCAAACCCCTCAAAGATGAACAACCTGGATTGGATCCGCGGTCGTCTCCTATTATATTGAATGGGAAGGATCCGTTTTCCTTACCAACAGCGTGAGGAAATAGAATACTTTCGTATTCATCGGATTTAATTTTTTCTTTAAGTTTGGGGATTAACTGTGGGTTTGGTTCAAACCAATAAACTCTCTCAGGATTTAATTTATCGTAAAAGGACTTTTCTTCTCCCAAGCATGCACCAATGTGCAGTATATTTTTGAGTTCTTTTCCTTTGAAAACTTCAACAATTTTTTCTTCCATGTCAGATCCAAACGCCATAGAAGTAATTATACATCAAACACGTATAAAAAAAATAGGTAATTACAAATTCTTGTTTTCCCACGATTCGAAAACATATGGGTATTCCCAATTACAAACGAATCCTCTGGATCTCAGTCCTTCTTGTATTTTGATTCTTCTTTCTTCAAAATCTGTTCCTACTCGGTGAAATTGGATTTGTATAAATTTGAATTTGCTTAGAATGTCAGATTTTAACCAATGTTCAAAAAGTGGAAACTCTTCACCTTCTACATTAACTTGCATTAGGTCAACTTTATTGACATTATATTTTTCGAGAAAATATTCCAAAGTTTCACAATGGACAACTATTTGTTTCGAGTTCTGTTCTAAATATTGTGATGAGGCATCACCGTTATGATAAATCATAATATCTTTTGACTCTGTGGATATCCCTAGTTGTTCTATTTTGATTTTATCGTTATTTGAGAATTCCCTCTTTATGACATCACAAAAGTCAGATATTGGCTCAATTACAATAACGTTTGATTTGTAATTGTCATAAATTCTTTTTGTCCAATTACCCATAAATCCTCCTAGTTCTATTACCCAAGAGTCTTCTGTTAATGGATATGTTGCAACCAAAAAGTGGTTACCATTGTCTTTATCCCATCTGGCGTTGTGTTCTGTATACATTTAAATTTTTTTATAAGGTGTTTTATTTGCGATTAAATTGTGTGTATTTCTAACTTTATTTAAATCTCTTTTGTGATCATTTATTGGATTGGATTCATTATAAACATAAAGTATTTCTTCTATAAATTTGAAATGTTCCAACCCTGACATTTCAATCATCGGCCACATGAAAGATAAGTCACCGGCTACACTCCAATAATTACCATCTTTATCTTTCAAATCTTTGTCTTCTATTTTTTTCCATAACCAAGATTTCCATGTCCTTAAATGTGAAAGAGTGAAATTCGAATTTCTTATGTTGTCTAAAGTAGTAATTGGTTTATTAAATCCTGGTCTACCATCATGATATTTGAATGATCCACTTGTCATCCACACGTTTTCATCTTTGTAAATCTCATCTATCTTGGTAAGAACATTTGGATTTGGTAACCAATCATCACCGTCGATTTCTACACAAATTTCATTACCATCTAAGTTCCTCCACCTTATTATTTGATCATAATTTCCTGGTTGGAACAACTTACATTGATTTTCTATTAATATAAATCTATTGTCATCCCTGATAACGGATTTTATTTTTTCGATAGTAGAATCAGTTGACATATCATCTGTGATAAAACATTTGAAATCTTTGAATCTTTGAGACATTATACTTAACAAACTTCGTTCAATAAAATTCTCACAATTGTATGCGGTTGTTAGTATTGTCATATTTCTATTTGGAATCCTTCAGGTTTAGTATTGTATCTGAAAAACTTAAGTCTTGATCCGAACTCACTCATGTCTTTCTTTTTGAATTGTTCTATTACTGATTCTATCTCTTGAACATAGACGGTATACCCTCTTTCTAATAATTTTATACAGAAGTTATATTGTTGTGAGTCGGTCAGAATATCAGTACCTCTTTTATAAGAAATGTGTTTCATGACAAATGGGACTGATTTATCAGGATTTAGTTCAGAATAATATTGTACCAAAAACTCAGTGTGTTTATTATTCATATCGTCAACTAGATCCGAAAGTTTAGCTTCACCTCCATGTTTTTTTGCGTGGATTGAAAGAGCTCGATTGTCTCTTGGTAAACAAGGACCACCAAAACCAAATCCGTATTTCAAAAAAGAGTTACCTATTCTCGGGTCTGATCCAACGGCCTTCAATATATTGTTTATTTCACTTCCAACACCTGTTTTGATTGCTATTTCCCCAATCATATTAGCAAAAGATATTTTTGTCGTGAGGAAACAATTGATTGCAATTTTCGTTAGTTCGGCAGATGTATATGACATTACATTGAAATGAGTCGTTGTTCCGCAGATTATTCTGTATAAATTTAAAATTATTTTCAAATCATGACCTTCGGGACAACCTAATAGAACCATCTTGGCTTCTTCGATACCTTTAACTATTTCTCCTTGAGCTACGAATTCCGGATTGTAAATTACATTTATCGAATATTGATTAAGGAGTTCAGCGATCTTTTCAACATCACCAGGGTTGGTGGTGCACCCGACTACAAAAGTCTTTCCCAACACATTTTCACCTTTGTTGAAAGTTGATACAAAATCATCAACTACAGACCAAAGTTTTGTTGTGTCATAGGTACCATCTGAGGTCGAGGGTGTTTCCACAAACGTCCAAATATACTGACAGTTTTTTATTACATCTTCATTTGTATCCATCACCTCTAAGAGCCTTTTTTTGGAATACATTTCTGTAATCTGAGGTTCGTTAGTAATACAAATTCCATTTTTCAAATTTTTTCTATAGGTTTCGTTAGAATCAGATATTAACATAGGTATACCATGTCTATCACAAACTAAGGCGAAAGACAAACCCAATCTCCCTGCACCAATTACTCCAACTTTCATGAGTTTAGGATTTGAATATATTTTTCTTTTATTTTTTTAGCAACGTTGTCTGAGAAATATTTTTCCAAATCGGAAGGAGGCTCGTGAAGTTCTTTTTCTAAAATACCACCTGAGGAGTCTACTTTATAAATAAATCCAGGTTTCCCACACATCCACCCCTCTATTGTTGTTCTACCTAACTGAATACCGGCAGTCATCTTACACTTATGGATGTAGAGTTCAACAGACCAAGTTGCCTTAAAGTGTTTTACGTGATCATTTTCCAAGATTTCTTTTAGGTAATTTGATTTGTCTTCACCGACTAACCATAACTGCATTCCCTCTTCTTTGGTTTTTTCGATCAAATCTCTTATTGTATTTTCTCTCAGGTAGTCAATTGTACCAACAAACAATATTGCATTTTCTTCCTTGATATTTTTAGGTTTGAATTTTGTATTATCGATGGGATTGTAAATTACATCTACATCTTCTATTTCAAATTTATCCTCCAAATAAGATTTTATCTCAGGTCTGATTGCTACGAATTGTTTTATGGAAGGATCAACAAATGGATCTTCCAAACTGATTACTTCTGAATGAATCGTTGTCAATTTTGGTATATCAGGATATAGTTGGCAGATTCGTTCTGATACAGGTTTGTGTTGTGTATGAATGATATCGTAGGTTACATCAGAGATTTTATAGAACATATTGGGAGTGGAGGGCTCTACACCATTCGGTCCATTGAATCCCCACTTTCCATCACCCATTTTATAACCTGGTGGATCCATATGTGAAAGAGTTTTTATTCCTCTTTCTTTTGCTAATTTACTTAGTGGACCATCAATATCGGATAGTACTGTAACATCACAGTTAAGTTTTTGTAATCCCTTGGCTAACTCATAAACATACAATTCTGATCCGGTAAAAGTTTTGAAAAACAAAGAGCTTATCATAACCTTTAATTTATCTTCAAACTTATATTTTATTTTAGCTGGTAAACTATCCTTGTATTTTTCAGCGAATACCTTTCTATTCTCATCCCATTGTTGGTTAACCATCCCGATGGATTTGTGAGTGATTCTTACGTTTGTAATAACTCCAATCCTTACACCTTCTAAAAAGTTTTTGAAACAAAAATTAACATCGTACATATGGAAGCCTGGCACATTTTCATCGAAGGTGTGTTTTATTTTTGTTTTATCTAAAACGATGAACAGACCATCAACAATTACTGTTTCTTTGATTCCATTCCCTAATGAATCGGAGTATTTTGATTCCCATTTTTTTCCTTCATGTTCGTGGTTTACAATTCCTACCATTCTACCTTTTCGCTCCCACCACATTCCACTTTCAGGCATATATGTCGAACCCGCGACACCAATAATACCAAAATCAGATTTGTCAAAATGTTTTAGAATTTTAGCATACCAACCGTTTGTATCGAATGTTATGTCATCATGACAAAGCACAATTATGTCAGTTTGAGATTCTGAAATAATTTCGTTGTAAACTTGACTGAGACTTTTTTCTCCATTGTTTACTTTTTCAATCACATTTATTTTTTTGAATCCTGAAGTCTTCTTCAGATATTCGACAAATTCGGGATTACTTTTCCTTGTGCTATATCCTACTGTTATCATTTCTTTATTTTAAACCTGTTGATCCAAATCCTTTGTCACCTCTATCTTTATCTTGTATATCATCTTTCTCAACTAAATCTACCCATCGACCATTTACCACTGGACATAAAACTGCTTGAGCAACTTTCATACCACATGTTATATTGAATGGGGTTTGGTTTGTGTTGAAGACAGGAACTTTGCATTCTCCTGTATACCCGTTGTCTACGGTTCCAGGTGAATTCAATACTATCAATCCTTGATTGATTGCTAATCCTGACTTTGTTCTGATTTGAATTTCATAACCATCGTCAATATCAAATTTCAATCCCGTAGGTATTAGAGCACGACCAAATGCTGGTACAGTTATGTCAATAACCGAGTGTAGATCGAATCCTGAATCGGTGGGGTAATTGTATTTTGGTTTTATTGCTAGTGGAGATATTCTTTGATATCCTAATGGTCTTTTGATTGAGTAAGAGGACTCATCCATTAATTCTTCAGATGACAATCCCAAAAGATCGTCTAATTTGCTTGTATCTGCTTCTTGATCGAATATGTTTTCGAAACCTTCAATTTTTTTAACGGCATCCATTAATTCTTTTCTGAAACTGTCATTCATATTATAATAGATTTACAAATTTTTTTACCACCTCGTACAAGACTACAACATCTTTTTCACAGTAGGTGTTTATTTTATCAATATTTTTTTCATCCCAATATACACTGTGAACCTTTGATCCGTCCATTTCATCTGATTTGGATGATTCCACACCCATGACACCACACATCAAATCCAAAGTCGATATTGATGCGTATTGACCGTATTGCCACACATCACGTGTATCGATTGCCTTGATTTCCCACGGTTTTGTATCGTAAGACGGCAATAATTTCGGTGGGTTCAGTCCATTGATAATCATACGTTTTGCTAACATTGGGATATCAAAGTTTTTAACATTGTGACCACACAAGAAGTATCCCATTTCCCCACATTTAAATAAGGTCTTTCTAAGATCAACCAATAAAGTTCTTTCGTTGTCGTTGGAATAAACTGATGTTTTGAACTTACCATTCTGATCGATAATACCCAAACACACCGTTACTATTTTAGCAAACTCAGGAACCAATGCTGCTCTTGTACTGAACAGTTGATTCAGATTTGCGTCAACGTCTTCAGGAAATCTTTTTTTAAACCAAGACTCGTAATGATTGAAAAGATCTGCAAGTCGTTTATCAGACTTCTCTAAATGGTCGAAGTCTTTTTGACAACCAACAGTTTCTATGTCAATGAATAATATTTTTTCTAACGGAACATTTATCATAAAAAACTCTTATAAAGTTGTGCTCTATCTTTAGTTACTTTGTTAAGATCATAAGTGTCTTTAACGGTTTCATACAATCTTTCACCTAAATCTTTAATCCAATTAGGATTCTTGATTAATTTCTCGATGTATTTTGCCCAATCGGAGTGATTTCTATTTTCGTCAACCAAAAGAGCATTACCGTCTGTGAAATTACCATTTTGTAGTGAATGTTTCAAATCTATTGTATAAGGACCAATGTTTGATGCTATAAGGGCTTTCTTATAAAATCCCGATTCGATCACTTTCAATTGTGATTTAACCCTGTTGAAAATGTGATTTTTTAATGGGGCCAAAGAGATGTCAAACTTTGAATAGTTTCTTGCATATGCAGTAACAGGTTTTGTCCAAACCCTTACATATGGTTGATCAAACTCACCTTCGAAAGGGTCCTGATTATATTTCAAAAGATGCTCTTTATATTCAGGACTTATCGTTGTGTAATTTTGTGTGAAAACCTTTTCATATGTTGCCCAAACTGTTTCTTCAGGTAAGATATTTCTTTTCTTCTGTTCACCTGTTTGAGCGTTGATTTCAGTCATCGTTCCTCTTGTATCAAAACCACAAATCACAAATTGAGTTTGGTCTTTATACTTTGTTAATTTACTGAATGATTGATCCAATAACAATATGTCGGATAGGTGAGATGATCCTCCTAACCAACCAATACGGATTCTCTCAGATTCTAAAGTTGGTTCATTGAACTGACCTTCTTTTGGATTGATTGCGTTTGGTAGGATGAAAACATTTTTGTTTATTTTCTTAATCTCATCGGCAAATATAGTGGTAGTTGTTGTAACATATTTTGCTGCACGTATACAATTTACAATCTTTTCGTTGATTTTGTTAACTCTGATAACATCATGTATTGGATGATCTTTGGTTGGCATCCAATAGTCATCAATGTCACATACGGTAATGATACCCAATTTATTAAGTTCTTCTACCAACTTAACCCCCGCATCAAAATCCAAACCAATATTTCTATGATATGAAACGATATGGTAGTCCTTATAATAATTTATATCATAAGGAGGTTCATATACAATATCTACGTGAAAATCATCTGAGTGTTGATTCTGTAAGAAAATGTGTGGATCCACAGATCTGAATTTACCAACACCAGTTCTATCTGAGGGTAATACTAATACTTTAATTTTGGACATAATATAATTTTACTTGGTAAAATATAGTATTCTGTCCTGATTAAAGAAAGTTGTTATTTGATTTTTTTGACTTTGGTTACTTTTCCCTCGAAAATGTGTGACCCAACTCTGAAGGAGAAACTTTCATTTGTCTTTTCTGTCTCTTCTACCAATAATCCATTTTCTCTAAGTGCTTCATTAATGGCTTGTTTTACTAACTTATTGATACTTGAGACATCTACATTAGAAACTGAGTTTGTTTCCGTTATCGTTTGAGTTTGTTTTGGTTTTTTCCCCATTAACCTTGAAGCCTTTTCAACCAACTCATCCGACAAAACAGGTGATGATTGTTGTGGTGGAACAATTGGATTTTCCATCATCAATCTTTTTATTGAATCAGGTAATTTTGATTTTTTGATCGCTTCTACAGATGGATTACCCACTTCTTTGGTACCTTGAAACGAGCTCTCTGATACTAAATCAGTTGGTATATTGTACTTGGCTTGAGGTGCAGAAAATTCCTGTAATGATGTATCAGGTAATTGTGCAGGGCTTTGTCCTCTTGGGATTTGGTTATGTTTGTCCATGATGGCTTTTGATACCATCAATTTTTGCATTAAGTCACTCATATTAGGTAAATTTTACAACAATAATAACGCTACTCATAGATTTGTCACCATTTGGATTGAAGTTCGGCCTTGGGGTTTCAAAAATTTCATTTGTTGGTTTTAGAGATAAGATCTTATCTAACCTGAAAAGTCTCCATCCGGGTAATGGTTGTTCACCTTTGTAACCTGTAAAAGAAGCACCCTCTTCGTCCCAAGCTCTTAACGCTAAGTTATTAGTACCCTTCATTCTTCCCAAACATACGGGCTCAATTTTACGCAAACCTCTTCCACCTGGTTCATCACCATCATAGTAGATAATACACTTCTGTCTCTTTTTTATACAATCAATTACGCTATCAACAGAAGCAATCTCTACTATCAAATGTTTAAGAGATTCTTGTAATTTCATTACAGAGCGAAGTTCGGATATGGTTTAGAGGAATTGAATTTATTGATTTTGATCTCATTCTTTCTTTCACCCACGTCAAGTGATGTACCCGCTTCTTGATTGTATACATCAAGAAATACACCTGTTCCTCTACCCAATTCATCTCCATCTGCTAATGCGTCTGGACTGTTCACTGAGTAAATCTGTTTTTCTGCGTTGTAATCGTTTCTAGTGATAAGTTTTTTTCTTTCAGCATCTGCTATTGCAGTTAGTTGATTAGCAACGTCTTGACTCAAATCTATTGGTAAATCTGCCATAGTTATTTATTCATTAAATTGTTTATTCTTTTAAGGCTTTCTGTGACCGCTGAATCATATTTCTGTAGTGTTGATTTATGTTTTTGTGATGGTCTTACATTTGTGTAGTCTTTTTCATGGTTCTTAATATGTTGATTCTCCATACCAGTTTCTGATTTATTGTGTTTGGTTTGATAAATTGGGTCTCTTAAAAATCTAAGAGCTCCATCAACCCATCCTTTCATTTTTTCACCACCATTTAGTACAAACGGAGCTTCATTTGTTTCACCCTTGAAATTATCGAAGAAGTTTTTGATTCTTTTCAATTGTTGATAAGTAACAGAATTTTGAGATTGTAATTCCTGATTCCTGTTGTACCCCTCTGTATATTGGTCAGCGTTTTGAACCGATTTGAAAGAATTCTTCATATGTTCTTTCATCTCGTCAGAAAACTTAACCCTTTTATTGTAAAGATCACTGTTCACTTTCAAATAATTTGATGATGTCTGTTTTTGACATTCCGTTTTTCTTTGCTTGCTTAACCAAAGATTTTATGTTTTTCTTTATTACAGATAAAGATTCATCTTCATAGGATTCTTTCTCATCTTCTTGTTTTTTTACAACATCAGACTTATTAGAACTTTTATTTTTCATTAAGATATCCTCAACTACTTTCAACATTTTTTGTCTCTGTATCTCTTCAATTTTTTCTTTCTCCGTAATCCTTTGTCTCACAAAAGCACCTTTCTTTTTCTTCTTGTCTAGCTTTACAGTTTTCCCCATCTCGTCTGCTCTTTCAACTGCATTGTCAACACCCATTTTATCTAAAATCTTGATTGTTTGTACTGGAGTTTTACCTGAAGTTTCTTCATAACCAAAGGCTTTAGATAAATCCTCTTCACCGATTTCCTCAACTGACTCACCGTAATAGACTCTATATCCACGAGTGATTGGATCGTTTGTGATAGTTGCTGCTGGTACTGTTTGGTCCATTGTTTTTTTAGGGTGTAATCTTGGATCTAAAATTGGTACCTTTGAGTTCGCCATTGATCCATCAGCTGTAACCAACTCTTCAATCTCACCTTTGAGTTCTTTGGTGGTCTTAACTTTCTTTTCTTTAGCAATCTTTGATAAATGCTTTCTCACTTTATCACCGTGTTTTTTATCAAAGTCAATTTTCTCATCTTTTTTTCTGGCTTCGGACAAAGTATTCTCTACTGAAAAATAAAGAGAATATTTATTTCCTTTATCTCTCAATAAGAAATAGTATGGATTCGAATACAGTTCTTGGTCTATGGCTATCATCCTCTTTTTTTAACTATAAATACTTTGAAGCGGGTATTTATCATTAA
>SXGQ01676602.1_pt1 | contig 13201 bp, 11 predicted proteins | sample 3178371 | NCBI WGS metagenome assembly SXGQ01 (sample SAMN11356859, study PRJNA531348) | freshwater metagenome | isolation source: freshwater sample F1-20 | place: China: Fuxian Lake, Yuxi | collected 2017-12-25
GCCAGAGGACTTCGACCTCCACGGCATCCGGGTTCGGGGAAACGGTGCAGAAGCGACTATTGCCGCCAACGGTTGCAACACCTGCAAAATGTTCAGGGAGCGGTGTGCGCAACTTCAGCGCATCCTTGACGCGCATCGCCCGATCCCGGCGCATGTCAACATCAAACGACTGCCGGTTCCACGATGCCATGACCGTGAATGGATCGTAGTCGGTCACCCTCCCGAGGAGACCTTGGAAAGCACTAAGTGACTGTTGCCTGATGGTCGGGTCGACGAACTCACGCAACTTGTATGACGCGTCCTCAAAAAACCATACCCACGCGAACTGGGTAAAGTCCACGTCGATACGAACGGTCCCGTTCTGCTCTTTGCCGTAAGCGCGATTACGCCACATGTCGCGTAGGGCCATCCACGAGTACACACGTTGAGGCTGCGACATGAACGCGAACTCGATCAATGCGAGACGCCAGTCAACGTTATTGCGTCGTGAGGATGTGAATATTTTCCAAATTGGGGGGTTGTAGGTGAAAAATGACCAGGCACGTGGTCCTTCCCCGCGTGTCCATGCAACCTTGATCATCGTTCCATCGCCTGGGTTTTCGGTCACCGTTCCCGTTGCCAAGATTGCTAACGTATTGAATCCCGGTCCCCTAACCACCGCCTTACCATAGTTGGGAAACTTCGCAGGGGTTTTCATGGCAACTCTGTCACCGACCGCCATCTCTCGAACCATCTGTGAATATGAGGGTTGATTCTCAGAGACCCGGTTTTCCCAGACGCCATTCCTGATGAAGTCTTCGGTGTAGTCTTGGCCTCCGTACTTTGCGCTGACAAACCAGTAAGTTGGTGACTGTGATGGTGGTTCATTTGCCATTTGTCAGTAATCCAGTCAGACGAGACTCACAGTATTGATCGGCAAGCGGAATAGCGCTTAATACAGCCAATACGCATAGTATTCGCATCCGGCACGTCTGATCCCTACAGCATCTTCGCCATCACGCAGCCAATCCCCACTCTCGCCCCATCTCCCCAATGGCAGCGGTTGGGTCATCGCCACCACCACGCGCCTCCACAGGCATCCCCTCACGCGCCGAACCGTACCGCAGTATCCTGCCCGGCATGCCAGAACCCGTCGCACCGCCTGACCGCCCGGATCCCGTCGCACCGCCCCTCACCTTCGACCGCACCGAGGGCCGCATCCGGCACCGGTTCATGCGCACCCACGGCACCGCCGCACACGTCGCCCTCACTTCAGGCGTCGCACCCCGGGTCGTCATCGCCTTCCTCGCCGGCAACCGCGGTGTTCTCTTGCAGGGACGCATTCACAACGCCGACGTCACCCTTGACTTCGATGGTCCCCTCACCCCTCTCGACGAGCAGACCCATGGCATCCAAGGCGTCGCCGTCACGATCACCACCGATGCGCCCGAACTACGGTTCGCACCAGCCGTCCTCGGCAACATCCGCACCATCCGCGATGTCGGCTACGGTGCCCGCCTGATACCGCGCCTGCGTCGCTACTCCATCGCCGTCACCGGCACTGCCTCCGACCGTGCCCTCACCATCGAACGGCCCGGCCTCGATGGTCGCCATGCCTACGCCATCCAGATCGAACCGCGCGACGGCACCACCGTGACGGTCGATCCCGATGGTGGCTTCACCTTGCACCCACCTTCCGATGGACATGTCTGTGCCGATATCGTCGCAAGTTGCGACGATCCTCACCTGACGCCCATCCCCGTCGACCGGCTCCTGCGACCCAGCGCGCGGGCCCACCTGACCGGCACCGTTGCCCATCGCGACCTGAACGCACTCGCTTTCCTTGCCTACCGCGAGAAACTCCTTGCCGGATCCTGGCAGTACCTCACCTACTTCGGGCGCGACACCCTCCTCGCCCTGCGCCTCCTCGCACCAGCCATCGGCACCGATCTGTTCGAGGCCGGTCTCGGTGCCGTTATCGATCGAATGGCACCGACCGGGGATGTCGCGCATGAGGAATCCCTCGGCGAATACGCCCTCCTGGAACGAGACCGCGCCCGCAAGCATTCGCGTAAAACCGGAACCGCCCTACCCCACCACATCATCGCGCGAGGCGCAGGCGGGTCGCGTACCTCTCCCCTCCTCGACTACAAGATGGTCGACGACGACTTCCTGCTTGCGCCGGTCCTGGCGCACTACTTGCTTGACACTCCAGATGACGACGCGACCATGGGCGGTGAAGGGTCACGGATTCATGGTGCGTCGCGTGCCCACGCCTTCCTTGGGCGTCTCACTCCCACCGGACTGACCTACGCGGATGCGGTCCGTCGAAACCTCGAGACCGTCATCAAACGCGCCCGCCCGTACGCCACATCGCAGTTGCCAAGGGACCTGATCCACCTGCGGGAAGGCGTGCCGGTCGGCAACTGGCGCGACAGCGCCGACGGCCTCGGAGGCGGTTCGGTGCCGTTCGACGTCAATGTTGCCCTCGTGCCAGCGGCCCTCCGCGATGCTGCCCGTCTCCTTGACACCGGATGGTTCACCCACACGACCGACAAACACCACGGATCAGTCGTGGCATTGGCCGGCGATGCACGTGCCCTTGCGAGTGCGTGGACAGGTACCGACCGGCACTTCACCGTCACCATCCCCTCGGGTCAGGCACGCGCCAACATCGCCTCGATTGGCCACGATCGGGGCCTGCCAAGCCGGTTCATCACTGATGCCCTTGGCACCATCACTGGACAACCAGTCACCTTCCCCGGCATTGCCTTGGATGCCGAAGGAAGACCCGTGCCCGTCATGCACGGCGATGACAGCCTGGTCCTTCTCTTCAACAACCCATCACCGGACATGCTGCACCAGATTGCCGACCGCTTGACCGCGCCATTCCCCGCCGGACTGCGCCTCTCTGGCGCGGGCACTCTCGTGGCAAACCCCGTCCACGCCGATGAAGACCTGCGCGGACGCTTCACCGCCGGGCACTATCACGGAACGGTGATCTGGTCGTGGCCCCAAGCCGCTTACGCCGCCGGCATCGCCCGGCAGATTGACCGGCCCGACCTCCCGGCCTCTACACGCGCCCGCCTGATCGCGGCCGAGGCGATCCTCTGGCAGGGCATCGAGGCTTCCGACGCCCTCCGCACCTCGGAGTTCTGGACCTACACGATCGATGACGAGGGGGCCTGCATTCCCGTCCCCGCACAAGGCGCGGGCATTGTCAATGAAAGCAATCCGGTGCAACTCTGGAGTACGGTCTATCTTGCGATCCACCCTCCGGCCAGATGAACGGATCGCATCACCGGAAAACCCCGCAACGCAATCATGCATTTGCTCGGGGGTTGGGGTGCTAACCCCCGGGGAAGTCGGGGAAAATGCCGATGACGCGAGTGCCGGCCTACCTGCGTGGCGGAAAGCGGGTGTCACGCCCCAAGGGGCAGAACGACCGCCCAAGCGAACCGCACCCGCGCGTCATCGGAGACGCCAGTCCGCCGGATGATCGCCTCCCCCTGCCAATCCCCAGCCATCGTCAGCGGGACGGTGCCAATGCCGGTCACCGAAGGCACGAACGAAAGGATCACCCGTGCCACGGCGTCCGCAGTCGCGCCAGACGTCATCACCGGCCAGTGGGTTACCCCGACCGCATCGGTCACTGGCGAGAGTTGAACCACCAGATCCGCAGGCATTGCCTTGGTGACCGGTGCGCTGCCGGATGACGGTGGGAGTGCGCCACCGACAACCAGTCCGTAGAACCCCAGTAGTTCGTGGCCATCTTCGGCCAACACGGCGGGTGACCCAGGCAACGGCGTAGAGACCGGGCACGACGTGTGGAATGGTCCGCACGATGCGCACCCGAGAACGTCAGAACCAACTGTTAAGGAAACGTCTCGACCGAACCGGCAGGTGGATCGGCCTTTTCGAAGTTCGTGTGCGCCAACGCGATGCCCGCCGACGCCAGAAACGCATTGGTCGACAATCCCGCCACTCCGGCCAGTGTCAGGATGCGACCAGTGGCGCGTCGTGTCCACGTCTTCCGGTCCACCATTCCAAGGCTTTGTGCAATCCGGTGACACGAACAAATGCAGTCGCACCCACTCAAGGATGCCTCCGATGACCAAGCAGGCACCAAGCCCTAGTGGCTAGGCGATGCGTCCGCACCATGGTCCCCGCCCATCTCACCAAGCCACGCATGAACCTTCCTGGAAAGAACGTGGACCCCGTCATGCACCGCCTTCGCCGGGTCAGCCGCCGCCGATGCATTACCCGCCGCAATCGCGGCACTCAGTACCTTCAGGTTGCCTGCTAACGCGCGAGCAACTTCCAGCAGTTCCGCTGGCCACTTCACCACAGCGGTGATCGCCGCCGCCTGCTTCACCTTGCCGATGCTTCCGGAGGGGATTTCACCACCGGCGATAGCCGTGTCCAGACCGTGGAACCCGGCACCATCCAGGAAGGAGATGGCCCCCACGACCTGCCCTATCGCAGCCGCTTCAGTCAGTTCGGCAGCCGCCATCGGCACATCGGTCAGGGTTCCACCCTTGCCGTTCTTCTTTTGGAACATGAATACACCGAGTTAGTCGGAGGCAATCGACCCACCCGACCACGTCACCGAAGTGATCCGGCCGGTAGCGTCCCCATCGACGGCGCGCTTCCAACCCGGCGACGGTGCGGACCGCGAGACATCAATCCCTTCCGGCAATGCCAGTTTCACCTTGACGGTCGGGATCGGCTTCTCGGTGGGAACGCGCATGGTGTACCGCTCATTGGCATTCGCCGGACCCTGTTTCGGTACCACGGTGACGTGCGCACTCGAGATTTGCACCCCGATCAATATCCCCACTGTCGCTGGCACGGTCGTGATCGCCAGCTTTGCGCGATCAATCGTCCCCAGTCGTGATCTGATGCTGACCTCCCCGGCGCCTGCATCCGAACACCCATGGTGCGGATGACTGACTTGCACCATCAAGCATCGGCCTTTCCCGAGGGTCTGCCAAGCTACAGACACGGACTGGAAGCCACCCCGCCGGGTCACGAACGGACTATCGAACGGGCAACCTGCTCCCCAGCCCAGCGCCTAAGCCACCAGGCCGGGATGAGCCTACTCCCGTCGCAACAAGAGCCACGCGCAGGGGGTCGGGCATCCCTGCACCACGGATCAGGCAGGTCCGGCACTCTGCCCGAACCTCCGGCTGGTACTCCCTACCCAGTGAAACCGAACAGGTTCGCCGGGGTCTCCCAGAGAACGGAATGGCGTTGCGCCCTCGTCAGGGGAAGGTCCTTTTCCACATAGTCAAGAGCCTGTTGCAACGGCACAAGGCGTCCACTACCCGGGAAGCCAGTGCCCCACATCATCCGGTCCGCGCCGAACGCCCCCACAAGCTTCGTGACGAATGCATGGGTGTCCGGCCACGGATATCCCTGCTTCGAGGCAATCTGGTAGTCGCCAATCTTGGCGTGCACACCCGGGAAGTCGGCAAGGCGCAGGATTGGGTCGAACGACGCGTGGGGCGATGCCTCGGTGACATCTGGCTTGCCGATGTGGTCGATGATGACGCGCACGCCCGGATGCCTCGCGACCATGCGGGCAAGGGCCTCCCCATGACGGGGCAACATGTGGAACTGGAAGATGGCCCCGCTTTCGCGTGCAACCTCCCAGAGGGCGTCATTCTCCGGCGCATCGACCCACCACGCGCCACGTTCGTCGCGATCGTAGAACAGCGGATGGAACCGCACCCCGGCAAGCCCCCGCCCCATCCAGTGACGCAGGTCGGCAGCGTTCGTCGGCGACTCCGGATCCACCAGACCGATCCCGGCGAACCGCCCGGGGTGCGCCTCCAGGCATTCGATGACGTAGGTGTTGTCCCACCCGAACGCACTGCTTTGCACCAGGACTGAGCGCGCAATGCCGTACCCATCCATGTCACCGAGAAGCCACTCGACCGGTGCCGGACCCTTGGGCCACGCAATCTTTGCCCCCGCGGCGGGTTGGTGTCCCGGCTTGTCATCAAGTGCCCAGACGTGCACGTGGGTGTCAATGACCTTAGTGCCATCGGGACGGACCGTCGCCGGGTGGTTGCCAGTCAGGGGCGCGGCCAAGTCGGTCATCGTTCTTCTCCTTGCCCCGCATGGGCGGTGAACCATTGTTGCCATCGCGAGGCGCTTCCACACCTCGCCCGATGATGGAGTGAGCCAGGCGATGCGTATCCAAACCGGGATGGGTATAAGGTGGTGACCCGCACCAATCTACCCGATGCCACCTCAGATCGACCCGGTATCCATTGCACCCATGAAGTGGCGCCGGCACAGCGAGACGTAGCGGTCGTTCCCGCCAATCTCCACTTGTGCCCCGGCGCGTTCGACGGTCCCGTCAGGACCGACACGCACCACCATCGTCGCCTTGCGTCCACAGTGGCAGACGGTCTTGATCTCGCCAAGCGTGTCCGCCCACGCCAGGAGTTGCGCACTGCCCTCGAAAAGCCTCCCGAGGAAGTCGGTGCGCAAGCCGTAGCACAGGACCGGGATGTTCAGTTGGTCGACAACCCGCGCCAACTGGCGCACGTGGTCGGGTGTGAGGAACTGGGCCTCGTCGATGAAGACACACGCGACCGGTGACGACGCGTGATCATTGCCAATCTCCGTGTAGAGATCGCCACCCGGCACGAAATGGCGGGCCTCGGCACTGATCCCGATCCGCGAAGCCACCAATCCGTCAGCACGGTCGTCCAGTCGCGACGTGTAGACAAGGGTTCGCATCCCCCGCTCACAGTAGTTATAGGAGGCCTGTAGCAACGCGGTGGATTTCCCCGCGTTCATCGTCGAATAGTAGAAATACAGTTTGGCCATCGTGCCGTTCCAGTCTCCCCATCCCCCGGGAGACCTGCGCAGAGGTGAGGGTGATGCCCTCCCGGAAATGGAGCGAAGCGTAGGGGTCGAGGGAGTTGGGGGCGCCGATGCGCGGACGCCCCCTGGCCTATCCCGCCTTGCGGTCCAGGACCTCCTGTCCGGCCCGCCGGGCATTCTCCAGGGCGTCCTTGACTGGCATCTCGCCCTTCCACAACGGGCCGAGTTCCTTGTTGATTGCCCCGTTGTAGTCCACGATCAGGCCGTTGTCGGGCAGGAAGAACGGCGACGCCTCGGCGAACGCCTTGGCAAAGACCTTGAAGGCGTCATCGGCCGCCACCTTGGGATCGGTCCATGTGTCCATCCGCGCACCGGGCGCAAAGCCGTAGTCGAACCATCCAAGACTGACTTCCTTGGAGACGATGTACTGCACCACCTCGAAGGCATTGTCGGGTGCCTTGCTAGCCGCGTTCTGCGAGGCACTGTCGACCCCGGTGAAGAACCCACGCCCCTGGGTGCCTTTCGGTCCCATCACGACCTTCCACCGCACACCCTGCGCCTGCTTGCGGAGACCGTTGATCACGCCGAAGTTCGTCCACATCGAGGCCACCTGCCCGCCGATGAAGTTCTGCTGGTCTCCCCCTTGCAGGACACCCGGCGCCGGCGAGACCCGGTCGCGCGTGATCAGGTTGGCGAGGATCTCCACGCCTGCGACGGCCTCGGGCGCAGCAATGATTGCCTTCTTGCCATCCTTATCAATGGTGTTCCCGCCAAAGGCGCGGGCCACCACCGTCAGGTGCTGAATGAGGGTGGCCGGAAACAGGGCCCACTGGCCTTCACCGCGCCTCGCCTGCACCTTTCGGAGCATCTCCTGCATCTGGCCAAAGGTCCAGTTGGCCTCATCGGGAAGTTCGACACCTGCCTGCGCCCAGATGTCCTGATTGATGAAGAGGCCGCAGAACCCCGGGTGTGCGATGTGCGGAAGACCGAATTGCTTGCCCCGGAACCGCAGGGTTTCGGTGGCCGCCGGATAGAAGACCGAGAGGTCTACCTTGTCGCGGGCGACTGCCGGCCCGAGGTCGGCAAGGAACCCGCGTGCCGCCATCTGGGAGAAGTTGCTAGTCGCCACCAGGCGCATGACATCGCCAAGCGAACCGGCCGCGCCAAGCGTGACCGCTGCCGGGACATTGTTCTGATCGGGAGGCCACGCCTCGAAGGTGGCCTTGGTCTTTCCGCCCCGGGCGTTGAACTTCTCCACGATCTTGGGCCAGTACTCGCCCTCGGCCCCAGTCGTCGATCCGTGCAACCGGATCTCCGCCACCGTCGCTGCCTTGGTAGGCATTGGTGTCGCCGCGGGTGCGGTCGTGGGAGCCGCCGCGGGGGCGGTCGTCGGGGCGGCCTTCGCTGCCGCCGTCGGAGCCACCGGGGCGGCCGGAGACGCATCCCCGCCGCAGGCGGCCAGCACGGTGGAACCAGCCACGCCAACGCCACCCAACGCCAGTCTTCCGAACCATGCCCGCCTGGTCGTGCCCGGCCTCGCCGTCACTCCGGCACCACCCAGACCCCTCTCCCCTTGATCGATTGGCATCGCCGCTGATCCGTCCATCGTCGCACCCTCCCGTTGTCGCGGTACGGTACGTCTGCCGGGCGAGGACGTCAACCCCGGGACATGTCAGGACGTCCGGAGGGCCTGCACAGTGGCAGCGCCCCAGGCACGGAACAGTCCTAACCCACCGCCATCTGTCCTGACCCCTCCCCGGCGCACAACGATGGCTGGGGACTTGCCCCAACACCGTTCCGCGCATCCCGACCTGGCGTGGGGTGAACACTCCTCCGCGTCTCTCCCCCCACCCACCGTCTCCCCTCGATCCTGACGCTTTGCCTGACCGCTTCATCGCTGCTTCGCGACGCGCGCGGGTGGGGTTCCCCGTCCCGGTCAGTGCCGGTCGCCCACCCGTTGTCAGGGGGATTCAGTCAACGTGGATGCCACTGACGCATTGCATGCACCAGACACACCGGGGCCACCATCGGTGTTCGCGGACAGGCATCCTTCCCATGACTCCGACTTCGACCAGTCGGTCACCGTCCCGCGGAAGGCCTTTGACACCTTCCTTGACGCCCGTGACGCGTGGCGCGATGCGTCAACCAACATCCGCGCGGCGCGCGCCACTCCCGAGATGCGCCACTGCATATCACGCGTTCAACCCGGCGATACCGATGGCCCCCGCGTCCAGTGGCTCACCCTCGCGGCGCAGGCCATCGCCAACGCCCGTAGCGACTTCGACCACGAACGGGGCCGGGCCGCCGACGCGCCATCCCCTGCCAACTAACCCTCCACACCCCTGCGCCGGCACCACCTGTTGGACACCACCTGTTGGACACCAACCTCAAGCCAGCGGCCGGGCGGGCGCCGCTCGACTTCGCCGGGGCTACCAGTCCGCTGAAAAGATCACCACGCGCGGGCCGTCGCCCGTCCCGAACGGGACCGCGCGTCCGTTCTCGACCACCACCGTGCCAGACGCGACCACCTCGCCGGTCGTCGCGTCGAAGACGCGGTAGCCCGGTGGCACCTCGTCGTGGCGCGACGCGCGGAACAACCCACCGGCGAAGAGGTAGGCAACCAGGCACCCGGGCCGGTACAGGGCCGACCGCCCGGCCGAATGCGTCGTGTCGGGCACCATCCCGCGCAGGTCGATGCCGGCAAGGATGCGCGACATCGCACCGACGTGGCGGCTACCCTCGAAATCGACGGCGTCGCGCCAGTCGGCCCCGGCGGCAACCGCCCACGCCTCGTGCGCCTCGTCGCGGTCGACGCGCCATTGCCACAGGCTGGCCGCGCCGTAGACCACACCCATCGTGGCACCGGCGCACAGGTTCATCCACGCCTCGTGGCCCTGCCACCACCCGGTCGCCTTGTCGTGCCGCCCGATGCGTTCATAGGTCGGTTCACCGTTCGCCACCGCCTTGGGCGGCCCCTGGTGCCACATCTCGGTGACGCGATGGGGCAGGTGTTCGCCGCTATGGCCGGTCTGGCACCACTGGAAGTCGAGCCACGGTCGGTCGTGCCAGGCGATCGGCGGGTGGAACGGCGCGTAGTGGATGCCGGTCGGGTGCCCATAGGCATCCCCCCGTTCGATCTCCCACCCGCCGGGATCGACGCCGGGCGCAAGGCCGTCGCCGTCGGCCGCGACCAACCACATGGCGGGTTGTGCCCCGTAGCGTGCCACCAGGTAGCGGCAGTAGCGCGCGTACTCGTCGGCGGGGATCGCCGGCCCAGCGCTGCCAAGGCCTTTCCACCCGTACCCGTGGAAGACCGGTTGCCACACCGGCACGATGCCGTGGTCGACGAGAATGCCGGCCAGGACGTCGACCTCCTGGAAGTAGGCCGGAACGGGGCGGGTCAGGCGCCCACTGGGCAGATCCTCGAATCCGACTGCGAAGCCGTCGCGGACACCGCGCGCGTCCGGCCCGGTAGCGCGCCGGTCGGGTTGCACCGACATCAGCAGGGCGGCATTGAAGCCCTTCGCCTGCCGGTCCACCGCGTAGGTGACGGCCTGGTCGCGCGTCGCCCGCCACGGCAACGCCCATGGGGTATCGCCAACCATCACCGCCGGGGTGCCGTCGGCGTGGCGCAACGTACGCGCGCCCGGGTCGATCGTCCAGAAGCCGTGTCGCACGAAGGCATTGCCGCCTGGATCGCCGTCGGGACGTGCTATCACCTCGATGGTGCCGGTGCGTCCAGCCAGTCCGGCGTCACGAGGGGCCGACGCCGTCTCCCACAGCCACCTGCCGGTCTTGGTCGGCGCGAACCGCACGCGCCACGTCGTGCCGCCGTCCCAGAAGGCGGGGCGCACGATCACCGTGCAGTCATCATGGCGGAAGGTCGCCCAGGCATCGACGTCGAGGTACGGGTTGGCCCAGTCCGTCGATTGCGACGCAAGTTCAATCTCGATGGGTTGCCACGGGTACGCGGGGTTCGGCATGTCGGGCCTCCAGTCGGATCGGTCAGGTGCGGCGCGGCGCTACGCCGTCGGTGCGGGCGGGTTCACGATCTCGCGCACCGACTGCGTGATGGCGTCGTGGTCGAAGACGCGGTCAAGCCACCCGTCCTGGAAGATCTGCTTCTTGGCCTGCGCGATGGCGTGGTAGGCACCGTCGGAGAAGCGACCGCCCGGGAACCTCTCGAAGGCGACCGCCAACTCGATGTTGAGGTGGCCGAGGATGAAGTCGATCGCCGCCTCGCGATCGACCCCCATGCCAATGGCCTTCTCAGTCGCCTCGCGCAGGGCCATCGCGAAGGTCGCACCGACCGTCTCGGAGAGGGCCGGTTCGAGGATGGCGATCTGTTCGAGGGTGCACCGGTGGGCACGGGCGACCGGCGCGAAGGCGATCCGAGCGATTGCCTCGCAAGTTGCATAGTGCGCTTCCGGCCCCTGGATCAGGGCGCAGACGATCCCCTGCGGCGCCCGCACGCCGCCGAAGTAGTCGCGTTCGGGCAACGGGTCGGTCTCGAACCCCCACAACGGCGGGTGGCAGGGGTGCGTACAGAAGTACGTCACGTCGGCGCGCCCGGGCATCTCGCCAGCGTGGGGTGCGGCGGCGTCGAGGACGATGAAAGCGGTGCCCGGTCGGGCAAGATCGATGATCCCGCGCATCACCGACCCGATGGCGCGATCGGGTACCGCGAGGACGACGACCTCGGCCGTGGCCATCGCCGCCTCGGGCGGGACCGCCTCGAGACCGGTGGCGGCGCGAATGCGGTCGCGCCCGGTGGCCGAAGTCTCGACCGCGGCGACGGCGTACCCCCCGTCGGCGACCAACTTGGCGGCGATCCGGCTGCCCATCTTGCCCCCGGCCCCGAAGAGTGCGACGTTCGTCATGGTGGTCCTCCTTCCGCCCGGTGGCGCGTGCGTGCGTGTATCGGGAATGGCCTCATCCCCACCCCAGCGACGGAGCGGGCAAGGATGCCCGCGGACCCGGTTCCCCTCTCCCGCGCCAGTGTCGCGGTTTTCAGCCGGGGGTGGGGGCAGTCGCCCTGATCGGGCGGACACCACTCAGCGTACCGCCCATTGCTCCCGTCGTTCATAATGGCCCGGCTCCGGCGTAAAAGGGGTTAACCTGAGCCTCGCGGGGCGTCGCCACCGCCGTCACGGATCCACCCGAAATAGTCGGGTGACCCCATCTGGCCCCCCTTGAGGGCGACTTCCAGGTTCGCGTACGCCGGGTCATCGGCGTGGGCGCGGCACAGGGCAGCGCCGGGGATGGTGGGGGCGAGGGCCTCGAGGGCGTGGATGCCCAACTGGCGAGACGCTGCTCCGGAGGTGTCGCCACCAGAGATGATCGCGCGCCTCACACCGGTCGCGCGCAGGGTGCGGTCGAGGATGATGCCGAGGGCCGTGCCGATGCGTCCGTTCCCGGTGGCGGGATCGACGCCGGCGCGGACCATCGCCTCAATGCCCATCGTGATGGCAATGTCGTCCGGGCCACGTGCCGTGTGGATGATCGGGTGCAGGCCGGCGCGCGCCAGCATGATCGCCCAGTCGGTCGCGCGGTCGATGGCGTCGATTGCCTCACGCGTGTCGAGGCCTTCGACGACCGCGGCCGCGGCGAAGGGGATCGCGCCGAATCCGTTCGCCTCGGCCCACGCAATCTGGGTGCCGGTCACCGACGAGGCGGATCCGGACACAACGACGACCGGTGCCAGCCCGACCGATGGGAACGCCGTGGCACGGGCGATCCCTCCCCTCCCCCCCGCTGCGACGGGAGAAGGCAGGGCATCAGTGGCCAGACCAGCGGCGCGCCAGTGGGCGAGGAGGCCGTACTCGATGCCCTGGGATCCGACGACGAACGGGTTGCGCGCGCGCCCCTCCCAGATCAGGCGTCCGGCCTCGGCCATGGTGCGGTCGTCGATGGCGTCGATGGCGACGACGCGCGTCCCGGCCGCAAGCAAGGCATCGCGTCCGGCGCAGGCGGTGGCACCGGTCGCGAGGTCCTCGATGGTGAGCGTGCCGGTGGGCGTCGCGGTCTGGCTTCGCAGGTGTGCGGCGACGTCGGCCTCGTCCATCGGCGTCGCGGGGTGGCGCGACATCACCGGGTGGCGGTCGAGACGGAACGTCCCGCCGGGACCGGCCGCGAAGAGGTTCCCGTGGAACTGGTACCGACGGATCGCAGGTGCGGCGACGAGGACCGGCACCCAGTCGCCAGGGAAGATGGGTCGTGCGAGGTCGATGGCGCGACCGATCGACCCGGCGGTGGGTGACGAGTCGAGGGTGGAACAGACCTTGTAGTGCGTCAGCGGTGGGGGGCCGCCGGGCTGGTCGGCGAGGTCGCGGTTGAGGGCGGGCTGGTTCGCGTCCATCCAGTCGGGGGACCGGGCGCGGGC
>SXGQ01273897.1_pt1 | contig 13199 bp, 8 predicted proteins | sample 3178371 | NCBI WGS metagenome assembly SXGQ01 (sample SAMN11356859, study PRJNA531348) | freshwater metagenome | isolation source: freshwater sample F1-20 | place: China: Fuxian Lake, Yuxi | collected 2017-12-25
GACCAGCGGCATGGACCCAGTCGGCTCGCGGCAGATCAAGGACCTGATCGCGACCCTCGCCCGCCGCGGCAAGACCGTGCTCCTCTGCTCCCACCTGCTCGGCGACGTGGAGGACCTCTGCGACCGCGTGGCGATCATGTACGGCGGCAAGATTCGGGCCGAGGGCACGTGCGCCGAACTGCTCACCCAGGAGCACGCCACGATCCTCGAGACCTCCGACCTGCCCGACGGCGTGGTCGCCGAGGTCAAGGACGTGCTCGCCCGGCACGATCTCACGCTCAAGCGGGTGGAGCATCCGCGGCGGTCGCTCGAGAGCCTGTTCCTCGAGATCGTGGAGCGGGCGAAGGCCGAGGGCGCGCGGACGGCCGGCGCCTCGGCCGGCGGCCCTGTGGCCGGCTTCCTGGCCGCCGACGAGGCCAAGCCCGCGGCCGCCGAGGCCGCGGTCGATGCCGGGCTGCTCGACAGCCTGACCCGCCGCTAGGCTTTGCCATGGACGCTCTGGAAGGCCTGCCCGCTCCCCGTCGGAAGCCCACGGGCCGTCACCTGCGCCGCCTCGGCCTGTGGGGCTTGGCGGCGGTGGCGGCGGCCGCGGCCGCGGTCCTCCATCTCGCCGGTCGCACCGAGTTGGCCGTCGTCGCGGTCGTGGCCGGTGGCCTGTCCGCAGGATTCCAGGTCGGCATCGCCCTGCTGCGGCGGCTGCTTTCCGCGGGCCATGGCGTCGTGGGTGTGGCGCGGGCGGTGATCGAGGAGGCGGTGGGCACGCGACTGCCGGTGCTGCTCGTGATCCTCGTGGTGGTCGGCCTGCCCGTCCTGCCGCTGTTGCTCGATCCCGGCGAGCGGCTCGAATACCGCCTGCAGTTCTTCCTCACCTGGGCCCTCTCGGTAGGTGCCTTGCTGTTGGCGCTGGTGACGATCTTCCTCGGCTGCGGCAGCGTCTCGGGTGACATCGACACGCAGCGGATCCACATGGCCCTGGTCAAGCCGCTCGGCCGCTGGCAGTACCTGCTCGGCAAATGGCTGGGCATCGTGCTGCTCGACGGCCTGCTCGTGGCCCTCGTCGGCGGAGGCGTGTTCGCGGTGGCGGCAGCGGTCCGCCGGCTGCCGGCGGCCGACGCCGCGGACCGCCGGGCCGTCGAAGAGGAGGTGTTCACGGCCCGCTCGGTCGCCCGGCCGGCGCACCCCCGGGGGGCCGACTTCGAGGCCGACGTCACCGCCGCGATCGAGCAACAGCGAAAGGACGACCCGCAGGCCTTCGCCGCCGATCCCGCCGGCGCCCGCAAGCGGATTCTCGCCCAGCGGGTGCTCGAGTGGCACACCGTCCCGCCCGACACGGTCGCCGGCTACGCGTTCGCGGGCCTCGCGCGGGCACGGCGCGAGTCGGCCGTGGCGCAGTTGCGGCTCAAGCCCTTCGCCGACGCCGTCGCCATCGACCGGGCCCCGGTCCGCTTCGCCCTCTGGCTCAACGACCGGCCCTTCCCTTTCAGGGACGGCCGGCACGAGGAGTTCACGCTCTCCGGTGGCACGTTCCACACGATCGAGATCCCCACGGCCGCCATCGACGCCGAGGGGCGGCTGCGGGTCTCGATCGCCAATCGCAACCTCGTGCCGCCGGGCCAGGAGCGGCCCGCGACGATCTCGTTCTCGCCGGGCAAGGGCCTGGAGATCCTCTACCGCAGCGGCTCCTTCCGTGGCAACTTTCTCCGCTGCCTGGCCGTGATGTGGGCGAAGCTCGCCCTCCTCGCGGCGGCGGCACTTGCGGCGGCGAGCTGGCTCGGCTTCCCGATCGCCGTGCTCGCGACGCTGATGGTGTACGTCGCGGCGGTGGCCCGCGGGTTCCTGGCCGATGCGATCGACATCTACACCGGGACCGACCGGGCCGACGCCACCTTCGTCGACATGGTGCGGCTGCGGGCCGCCATGCTTTTCGAGCGGCTCGACCGGCTCGAACTCTGGGATGCCGCGAAGACCCTGACGTCGTTCGCGGCCGACGCCTTCCTCGCGCTGGTGCCCTCGTTCGGCGTCCACGATGGTGTCACCGAGGTGGCGACGGGTCGGCTGCTCGCCGTCGGTGAGGCTGTCGCGAGCGTCACCGAACTCGGTCTCGCCTATCCGCTGGTGCTCTTGGCCTGCGGCTGGGCGTTGCTCTGTAGGCGCGACCTGGTCAACGTGTCGGGCTTCTGACGGACGGGAAGGGGGTCGCCCATGGCCGGCAATCGCGCTGTCACCTGGATCGCGGCCACGCTGCTGGCCGTCGCGGTCGGTGCCGCCGGTTGGCTGGCCGCCGGCCTCGTCCGCCAGCGGCGGGCTCTCGACCTCGTCATCCCCACGACTCGGACCGAGGGTATGCCGCCGCACGTGGCGGTAGTGACGGCGGCCCTGGGCACCTTTCGCGGCCTGGCGGTCGACGTGCTGTGGGCCCGGGCCGACCACCTCCAGGCGGAGGGCGAGTATTTCGAGGCCCAGACCTTGAGCCAGTGGATCACGGCGCTTCAGCCTCGGTTCCAAAAGGTGTGGGCGTTTCAGGCCTGGAACCTCGCCTACAACATCGCCGCGGCCACGCAGGTGCCCGCCGAGCGCTGGGGCTGGGTGCAGCGGGGCGTGGGTCTGTTGCGGGACCAGGGGATTCCGCTCAATCCCCGGGCGCCGCAGCTGCAGATGGAACTCGGCTGGATCTTCCACAACAAGATCGCCGGCAAGGCGGACAAGGAGCACTGGTACTACAAGGCCAGCCTGGCCCGCGAGATGCAGGAGTTCCTGGGCGACATGACCGGCGGCCGCACGACGGCCGGGGCCCTCGAGCTCTTCGGCCGCGTGGCCACGGCGCCCGCGACCCTCGACGAACTCCTCGTCGAGGTGCCCGTCGTCCGCCGCGGCCTCGACCTGCTCGCGGAGCACGGGGCGAAGCCCGACGAGGCCTTCCTGCGGATGCTCGGGCGGTCGCTGATGCAGGCCACCTCGCTCGACGCGAAGATTCTGGGGGCCGGACGGCTGCCCGCGGACGCCGACGCCGCGCTCGTCGCGGCGATCCGCGGCGACCGGGAGACGGCCGCCGCGATCCTCGACCACCTGGTGCCGCACCTGCAGCGGCGGGTGCTCGAGGACCGCTACCGGATGGACCCCGCCGCGATGCTCGCCGTGATGGAGCGGTACGGCCCGCTCGACTGGCGGCACCCCGAGGCCCACGGCATCTACTGGACGGAGCAGGGCATCGCCATCGGCCGGGGGCTCGAGCGCCGCGAGCGGACCAACGAACTGCTCATCATCCGCAGCCGGCTGCACATGCTCGCGGAACTCATGCGGACCGGACGGGTCGACTACGACGCCGCCACCCACCGCGTCGACCTGCTGCCCGACCCGCGGTTCGCGGCCGCCTACGAGCGGTCACTCGAGGAGGCTATCGCGCTCATCAACTCCGCGGCGGGCGTGTCGGCGGGCGAGTTCGGCCCGGCCGAGGAGGCCGACCTGCTCGACGGCTACGAGACGTTCCTCAACCTGGCGGTGATTCTCGAATACCTGTACGGCGACCGGGCCGATGCCGAGACGCATTTCGTGAAGCTCCGTGCGCTCGCCGAGCGGCTCGGCCGCGGCGCCGACCCGATGTACGCCGACACGATCGAGACCTTCGTCGCCGTGCGGATCGCCGAGGTGCTGGCGATCGACGTCTCGAACCTGCGACAGTTCCTCGACGCCATGATCCGCCGCGGGCTCCGCGAGGGCCTCGCCAAAGGCAACCTGGCCGCCTTCAACCGCTACCTGGCGATCGCCGAGAAGGCCTACGAGAAGCGGTACGCCGCGTCGGATCCGTCGGCCAAGTTCGTCCTCGACGAGGCCAAGCTGCCGCCGTTCCGCGAACTGGTGGCCAACTCGTTCGCTGGGCTGATGGGCCAGGAAAGCCTGCCAGTGATGGAGCGGGCCCGGATCTGGGCCTGGGCGCCCGATCAACTCCGGGCGACCCTGCCGCCCGAGGCCGGCGGGCTGATACGGGGGGCAGCCACCGCCGCCGGTCTCGACGTCGAGCGGGCGTTCCCGGGGCTGCCGGCCGCCGAGCAGGCAGTGCCGGCAGGCTGATGCCGTCACGGGCGGACCCGCCGCGTCGCCCTCATGCAACGCTCACAATCGTGGACGAGACTTTGGCGGATGCGGTGCGGCCCCCCTCACGCGATGCTCATGCCTGCGCGCCCTCGTGGGCGGCCGCGGCTGACTTGCTGGATGCTTGCCGCGGCCGCCGTCCTCGGCTCCGGTGGCACCGTGGTTCACGGCGCGGACCTGCTGGCGAACTACGACCTGGCGAACGGCTCCTACACCAACACGCTCTCGGGTTCCACGGCCCTCGGAGCCCTGACCCCGCTTGCCACGAGCGGGTCGTTCGGCTTCGTGACATCGGGCACGAACCCGGGTTGGTTCTGGAGCGACGCCACGACGCCGGGCACGGGGCTCGCCGTCGTCGGCCTTCCGGCCAACGACGGCCTCACGTTCGGCTCCTATTCGATCGGGATGCGGTTCGCCCTCGGGCAGGTCTCGGGCTACCGGAAGCTCATCGACTTCCGGGGCAGTAATGTCGGACAGTATGTGCACGACGGTCTGTTCCGCTTCTACGACGGTGGCTTCAACACCATCGTCGGCGGCACCCTCGCCGCCGACGCCACCGTCGATTTCGTGCTCACCAGAGCCGCGGGGACCGGGATCGTGAATGCCTACCTCAACGGCTCGACCACGCCGATCTTTTCGTTCGTCGATGGCGGTGACGCCCGGGCCGACGGCCTCTCGCTCCAGTTCTTCCGCGACGACGGCGCTTCGGGTTCCGAGTTCAGCCGCTCGGGCGCGACCAGCCTGCTCCGCATTTGGAACGGTCCGCTGGCGGCCGAACAGATTCCCACGGCGATGACGTCCGTGGTTCCCGAGCCGGCGGCCGGTGGCCTCTCAATCACAGGAACCGTGGTGGTGCTCTGGTGGTTGCGACGTCGGCGGTCCAAAACCCGGTGAACACCCACGAGCCGGCGGCGGCCGTTTCGCCCGCCGCGGCTGCGCTTGCCGTCGCGGCGGCCACCGTCGCGGCGGCCGGGCTGTTTTTCCTCGAACTGCTCGCCGGCAAGATCCTGCTGCCGCTCTTCGGCGGCGCGCCGGGCGTCTGGATCTCCTGCCTCGCCTTCTTCCAGGCGGTCCTTGTGTTCGCCGCACTGCATGCCGACCGGCTCGTCCGGCGCCGCGGCCCGCGAGTCCAACTCGCCGCGCAGGCGGCCGTGTTCGCCGTCGCCATCGCCACCGCGCCGGCGGGACTGGCCCTGGCGGCCCGCTGGGCCCGGCCGGAGGCGGCCGTGCCGCTGCCCCTGCTCGTCCTGGCCACGCTCGCCGCCGGGGTGGGCCCCGTGTTCTTCGCCGTCGCGACGCTCTCCCCGCTCTACGGCCACTGGCGGAGCCTCTGGCCCGACGCCCGTGGTGACCACGGCGGCCGCACCGCCTACGGGCTCTACGCGGCGGGCAACGCCGGCAGCTTCGCGATGCTCGCCGCCTATCCCACGCTGCTCGAGCCGCTGGCCGGCATCGGCCAACAGATCGATCTCGCCACCCGGCTCATCCTGGCGGTCGTCGCGCTGACGCTCGTCGTCGGTGGGATCACGATCCGCTTTGCCACCCCGCCATCATGGGCCACCACCGTCGGCCCCGCCGTGGCGACCACCTGGCGGCAGTGGCTCGGCTGGGCTGCCCTGGCGGCCGTGCCGGCCTCGTGGCTGGCCTGCGTCACCACGCATGCCACGGTCGAGGTGGCGCCGATCCCGCTGCTCTGGGTCGTCCCGCTGGCCGTCTACCTGGCGAGCTTCGTCGTCGTCTTTTCTTCCGGCGGCCGGCGGCTCGCACGGTTCGAGGGGGCCGCCCTGCTCGCCGCGGCCGGCCTCGCCGCCTGGCTCGTCGCGGCCGACTGCGACGAGCCGGCCGGCGTCGTGCTCACGGCCCACCTCGTGGCCTTTGGAGTCGCCTGCACGTGCATCCACGGCATGCTCGTCGACCGGCGGCCGGCGGCGGCCGGGCTGTCGGCGTTCTACCTGGCACTGGCCGTCGGCGGTGCCTGCGGCGGGCTCTTCAACGCGCTGCTGGCGCCCCTGGTGTTCGACGCCCACCACGAGTTCCCGGTGGCCATCGCCGCCGCCGCCGGTCTGGCTCCGGGGGCCCTGCGCTGGCCCGCCGCCGCCAGGCTGGCCGCCTGTGGCCTCGTCGCGGCGCTGCTCGCGGGCATCCTCCTGGCGGCGCCCTGGCTGGCCCTGCCGCGGGGCGGCTGGCTCGCCCTGCTTGCGGCTGTGGTCGCCATAGCGGCCTCGACGCTGGCCGGCGTCGAGCGGGCGCTGGCACTCTGCGGCCTGATGCTGGGAACGTTCTTCGTGGGTGAGACGTCGCGGCAGGTCCTGCAACGCGAGCGGACGTTCTTCGGCGTGCTGCGCGTCTGCGCGTCGGCGAACGGGCCGTCGCACGTCCTCATGCACGGCGGCATCCGCCACGGCGTGCAGCTGCTCGGCGGTGATCCCGACCGGCGCCGGATTCCCCTGGCCTACTACAACGCGGCGGGGCCCCTGGGCAGCGTGTTCGCCGGCCTCGACACGCTGGGCGCGCGGGACAGGGTGGGCGTGGCCGGCCTCGGGGTCGGCACGATCGCCAGCTATGCGCGGCCGGGGGATGAGTTCACCTTCTACGAGATCGACCCGGCCGTCGCCGCGATCGCGGCCGACACCCGCTGGTTCACGTTTCTCGCCGACTGCCGGGGCACGGCACGCGTCGTGGTCGACGATGCGCGGCGGGCCCTCGACCGCGAGCCCGACGGCAGCCTCGACCTGCTCGTCGTCGACGCCTTCACGGGGGACTCGGTGCCGACGCACCTCCTCACCCGCGAGGCCTTCGCCCTCTACGGCCGCAAGCTCCGCCCCGCCGGAGTCCTCGCCCTGCACGTGTCGAACAAGTACCTCGACTTCGTGCCCGTCGTCGAGGCGGTCGCCGCCGGCGGCGGCTGGATGGGCGTCTACGCCCGCGACGTCGACGTCGGTGCCGACGCGGCGCGGATCCCGTCGGAATGGATGGCCCTGTCGCGATCGCTGGAGGCGGTGCAGGCGATCTACGCCCGGCCCACGAGCGACCGCTGGACATGGCGGCCCTGCGCGGAGGTGCCCGCCGCGGCGCCGTGGACCGACGACCGCACCGCCGTCATCGAGGCCCTCTGGCATCGCCGGGCGGCCGGCCACTGATTGGCCCGCCACCCCGCGGCCGCTCAGTCGGCCGGCCTGCGGAGCGTGACCGCGAGCTCGCCGTCGTTGTCGCCGAGTTGCGTCCAGTCGTCGGCGCACCGCAGGTGGAGCCGGCCGGCCACCGGGGCGGTGAACGATCCCTTGTCCCCGAGCGAAAAGGGCGGAGAGAGCGTGAAGCCCGACTCGGTCTCCGCCAACACCGCCCCTTCGAGTCGGCCGCGGCCCACCGCATCGCCGGCCGCGGTGCACGGCTCGCCTGCCGCCGCCGTCTTCCAGGTGCCCGCCGCCTCGCAGTCGTAGTGTGCGGCCCGCTCCACCTCCAGGCCACTCGCCTGCCAGCCCGCCTGCGCCTTGACCTTCGCCGCGAGCGTCCCACCCGCCGGAAGCTTGCGGAACCGGGCCTTCCACGGCCAGGCCGCGAGGTCGGCCCGGTAGCCGTTGCCCACGCACCGCAGGAACTGGTCGTATTCGAACGACACCTGCTTCGCGACCGGACCGTAGACCGACTCGAACGACACGCCCGGCTGCTCCTCCATCAGCGCGATCGCCAGGGGCTTGAACCGGTCGCCATAGTTGGGGTTGAAGGCCAGCATGTGACACAGCGCCCACCGCCAAGCGTAGTCCTGCCAGGTGCCGGACGGTGTCCGCCCCGGCACCGCGATCTCGAGCAGGCCGCGCTTCGGCTCGGCCCGCTGCAGGAAGCCCATCACGACCGGCTCGACATCGACGGCCGCCTCTCCTTCCTTCCAGTAGTTGCCCAGTTCGGCGACGCCCTCGGCCAGCCAGGTCGGCCCGGTCGAGCCGAAGGTCATGTGGCAAAAGCCGTGCGTGCACTCGTGCTGGATCACGCCATGGTCGACGCAGGAGTAGAGCGTCGCCTTCCGCTGGTTGCCGAGCCGGGCATTGAAGCAGATGCCCGCCCCCTCGCGGATCTTGGCGACGCCGGCGGCCTCGGCGAGCGTGCCCGGTGGAAACGCGGCCAGATCCCGGACGATAAACCCCTCGATCGGCCCGGCGGGGCCGCGACCGAAGTACTTCTCCAGGAGGCCCGCCATCCGCTCGAGCTTGTCGAGGATGATCCGGGCCTCGCGATCGGAGACGTCGGTGAGGAACGCGAAGTGGGCCGAGCGGACGAGCCGCGGCTCCGTCTTCGGCTCGTCGGACAGGCCCCGATACTTGTTGGCGAGCTTCTCGTCGCCTTTCTCCTTGACGGCCGCGGCCGTCTCCACCACGAGCGCCTTGGCCACGACGTCGCCGCTGTCGAGCCGCACGGCCTCGAGCCGCGTCACCGTCGCACCCGGCTCGATCCGCTTGATGTCGCCGCTCTCGAGACGGGTGGCGGCGTCCTCGGCCACCTTGAACGCCAGCACCGTCTTGCGGTGGAAGGCCTTGTCCTGAGGAAGCTCGACGACGAGCCGTCCCTTGGCCGCCGACTTCACCGGGGCGGTGACGGTGCAGGCGGCGAACTCGGCCGCCTTGTCGGGTGCAGCGGGCATCTCCACGCCGATCGTGGCACCGGCGGCGTCGATGAGCGTGACCGCGGCGAGTTCGCCGTCGGACTTGCCAAGCCGGTTGAGCCGACCGGAGAAGGTCACCACCTGCCCCGGCCTGAGTTTGGCGACGTCGAACCCGCCGGTCACGCGCACGTCGGCCGGAAACGCGAGCAACGCGCCGCTGGCAAGCGCCACGCCTCTCTCCCCCGAGGCCTGCACGCGAACCTCGTGCCGCTTGCCCGCCGCGTCGCGGACGGTCAGCCGCCCGCCAGCCGCCGACTCCACGACGCCCTCGATCTCGAGCCGCTCCACGACCGACAACTGGCCGCTTGCCACGCCACACGCCGCCGTGATCACGCCCGCCGCCAGGGCGACTCGAAGCATCCGTGTGGTCCGTCTGCAATGCGGTATCATCGAAGATCCATCATCATGCATTACTGGCTGATCAAGAGCGAGCCCGACGTGTTCTCGATCCAGGACCTGGCGCGGGCCAAGGGCCGGACGACCGCCTGGGAGGGCGTGCGGAACTACCAGGCCCGAAACTTTCTCCGCGCCATGCGGCAGGGGGACCGGGCGCTCTTCTACCACTCCAACGCCGCGCCGCCCGCCGTGGCCGGGATCGTCGAGGTCGTCCGCGAGGCCTATCCCGACGCCACGGCGTGGGACCCGAAGAGCGACTACCACGATCCAAAGGCCACGCCTGACAATCCGATCTGGTCCATGGTGGACGTCCGTCTCGTCGGGATTTTTCCGCAGTCGATCGCCCTGGAGGAACTCCGCGGCGTCAAGGCACTCGCCGACATGGAACTCTTGCGCCGTGGCAGCCGGCTGTCCGTCCAACCGGTGACGGCGTCCCAGTTCCGCACGATCGAGAAGCTCGGCCGGGCCGCTCCGCCCAAGCGGCCCCGGCCGCGGGCATAATGGCGACATGACCTGCCGACTCGAGCCCGCCGCGCCCGCCGTGTGCCGCCCCGCCGAGCCCCTGCCCGAACCGTTGGCCTGGATCGGTGACGCCTTCACGGCCGTCCGTGCGGCCGGTCTCGAGCGACCGCACCGCGTGCGCAGCGGCCGCCAGGGCCGTGAGGTCGACCTCGACGGCCGCCGGCTCGTGAACTTCGGCTCCAACGACTACCTCGGCTACGCCGGCGACGTGCGGCTCACGAAGGCCGCCGCGAAGGCCGCCTGCGCCGAGGGTTTCGGCGCGGGGGCGAGCCCGCTGGTGAGCGGCCACTCGCTGGCCCACGAGCGGCTCGAGGCGGCGGTCGCGGGGCTCCTCGACGTGCCCGCGGCCGTCGCGTTTGCCAGCGGCTTCGCAGCCAACGCGGCGACGATCCCGGCCCTGGTCGGCCCCGGCGACCTCGTCGCCAGCGACGAGCGGAACCACGCGAGCCTCATCGACGGCTGCCGGCTCGCGCGGGCCGAGGTGACGATCTACCCGCACCGCGACGTGGCGGCCCTCGACCGCGGGCTCGCGGCCGCGGGGCCGGCCCGCCGGAAGCTCGTCGTCACCGACTCGCTGGTCTCCATGGACGGCACGGTCGCGCCGCTGGCCGACCTGGCCGCCGTTGCGGCGCGGCACGGGGCGATGCTCCTGGTCGACGAAGCGCATGCCACGGGCGTCTTCGGGGCCCGCGGCAGCGGCCTGGTGGAGGCGGCGGGCTGCGCCGCCGGCGTCCATGTCCGCGTGGGCACGCTCTCGAAGGCCTTGGGCACGGCCGGGGGCTTCGTCGCGGGCCACGCCGAACTCGTCCGCTGGCTCAGGCATGCCGCGCGGGCCTGGATCTTCTCCACGGCCCATCCCCCCGCGGTCGCCGCCGCGGCCAGCCGGGCCATCGAACTGGTCGGCGCCGAACCCTGGCGGCGGATGGAGTTGCTCGAGAAGGCGGCCGCATTCCGCTCCCGCCTCGCCGCCGCGGGCCTCGACGTGGCCGCCTGCGGAGGGCAGATCGTGCCGGTGGTGGTCGGCGACGCTGAGGCCGCCGTCGCCGTCGCGGGGGCGCTCGCCGCGGAGGGCTTCTTCGTGCCCGCCATCCGCCCGCCGAGCGTGCCGGCGGGCAGGAGCCTGGTGCGGGTAAGCGTCGCATGGCACCACACCGCCGATGACCTGACGAGGCTCGCCGCCGCGCTTGTCCGCCATGCTCGCTGCTGACCTCGCTGGCCGCTGGTGCGTGGTCGGCGCTGGGCCCTCCGGGCTTGCAGCCCTCAAGAACCTCCGCGCCGCTCGGATCGACGCTGAAGCGCTCGAGCGGGAGGACGACATCGGCGGCAACTGGTATTTCGGCAGCCCGTCGTCCCGGGTCTTCGCCTCCACTCGGCTCATCAGTTCCCGCCGGCTCACCGAGTACGTCGACTACCCGATGCCACGGGATTGGCCCGCCTATCCCGATCACCGCCAGTGCCTCGACTACCTGCGGGCCTACGCCCGGCGGTTCGACCTCGTGCCCCACATCCGCACCGACGCGGCCGTTGAGTCGATCGAGCCCCGCGGGGCCCCGGGGTCGGGCTGGCGGGTGCGGACGGCCAGCGGCCACTCGCACGACTACGCCGGCATCGTGATCGCCTCGGGCCACAACCACGTGCCGCGACTGCCCGACATCCCGGGCCGCTTCGCGGGCACGCTCCTGCATGCGGCCGACTACAAGTCGCCCACGCACCCGGTGCCTCTCGCCGGCAAGCGGGTGCTCGTGATCGGCGGCGGCAACTCCGGCTGCGACATCGCCGTCGAGTGCGGGCGGCACGCCGCATCGACGACGCTCTCGCTGCGCCGCGGCTACTACGTGGTGCCGCGGGAGATTCTCGGCCGCCCGGCCGACCTGCGGGCCGAGCGGCTGCTCGCGCTCGGCCTGCCTCTGTGGCTCCGGCGGCTCGTGAGCCTGCGGATGATCGACCGCACGATCGGCCTGCCCTGGCGGCACGGCCTGCCGCGGCCCGACCACCGCCTCTGGGAGACGCACCCGATCGTCAATGCCGAGGTGTGCGGGCTCGTTGACGCCGGCCGGATCGACGCCGCCACCGACGTCGCGGCCTTCGATGGCCACGCGGTCGTGTTCCGCGACGGCCGCCGCGCGGCCTTCGACGTCGTCATCTGCGCGACCGGCTACCGCACGACGCTGCCCTTCATCGACGCCCGGCTGCTCGGCGCCGACACTCCCGACGGGCTGCCGCGGCTGTACCTCAACCTCCTGCATCCCGGCCGCGACGACATCGCCGTCGTGGGCCTGATCCAGCCCGACAGCGGCCAGTGGGGCCTCACCGACCTGCAGGCGCGGCTCGTGGCGCGGATGGCCGTCGCCGCCCGGCGGAGCCCGCGGGCCGCCGCCTGGCTGTACGCGGCGCGGCAGCGGCCCGTTCCGGCCCCGATCACCTACGTCGCCTCCCCACGGCACGCGCTCGAGGTCGAGCACTTTTCGTATCGCCGCCGGCTCGAGCGGCTGATCGCCGGCATGGACCGGCGGCTGCGTCGCGCTGCCCCGCCGTCATCTCCCACTTGAGGAGCCAGGGGATCGGGGGAAGTCGAGGCGAATATGCGTATCCTCGCATCCCGAAGCCGAGGCTTCCACCGTCCCCCGGCGGCTTGGGCGCGAAGGCTTCACCAGCCCTCGGTCCAACCCAGTGGCACGTGGCCTCACCGGCCAGGAAACGTCAGCGGCGGAGAAGCCGGATTCGCCTGCGGCGGCGCGGCCGGCGGGTTGCCGAAGATCGTCTCGAGCGACTCGATCCCGCGCACCACGCCATCCTGGATGACGGCCTGCGCCGTGTTCTCCACGATCCGGCCGAGCAGCACGTCGATCGCCCGGGCGTCGAACTGCGGGCGGTGTACGGTGCCCTTCAGCGGAATCGCCAGCGGCGTCCGCAGCAGTTGCGCGACGACCGGCGTCTGACCGGCGATGTCGCCGCGGAGCGACACCTCCACCACCATGGCGAGCGTCCCGTCGGTGGCCACGCTGCCGCGCGAGCGGACGACGAGCTGGCCCGAGTCCATCACGAGCCCCTCGTGCCACAGCCGGCCCTCGGCCAGGCGGATCGTGACCGGGTCGGGACGCACCCGCAGCAGCACGAGCTTGTCGCCGAAGGCGAACCGGGGATCGACCACCGCCTGCAGCTTCGCCAGCAGGTTGACCAGCGGCTGCGTGGCCCCCGCCGGCGTGACCTCCAGCTCGTCGAAGATCACCCGGGCGGCCAGTTCACCGGTGAAGGGATCGGCGAGCGGGAGCCGGGCCCCAGCCATGTCGATCGTGACGACGCCGCGGGTGTGGGTGGCGTGTCCCAAGAGCGGCGAAATCCAGCCCACCCACCGGTCGCACAGCGGGCCGGAGAGCGTGACCCGATCGACCAGCCGCCCCTGGGGCACGATCAGTTCGGCCGGCGCGGCCAGCCGGATCCACGGAGCGCCGCGGAGCCGCCCGCCGGCGGCGGCGACGTCGAAGGGCCCGAAGGCGAGCTGGCCCTCGAAGAGCCGCACAGGCATCTCGCCGCC
>SXGQ01067022.1_pt1 | contig 13198 bp, 9 predicted proteins | sample 3178371 | NCBI WGS metagenome assembly SXGQ01 (sample SAMN11356859, study PRJNA531348) | freshwater metagenome | isolation source: freshwater sample F1-20 | place: China: Fuxian Lake, Yuxi | collected 2017-12-25
GTTTGTACTCGTGCAGCCGCTTGATCTGTACATCGAAGAGCGCGTCGGGAGAAACATCGATCCCGCACTCGGCGCGGATCACCGCCGCGAGATCCGCCTTGTTGGCGCGCTTGATGGCCATGAACTCGGCCTGAAATGCCGGGTCGTCCGCCCAGCGCTCCAGCCCGCGCAGACGGTCGAGGTCGCGCGGCCAGGCGTCGCCCAGCTGCCGTGTAATCAGCGCAGCCAAGCGCGGGTTGCACTTCAGCAGCCAGCGCCGCGGCGTGATGCCGTTAGTCTTATTCTGAAAACGGCCCGGATAGAGCGCGTCGAACTCGGGGAACAGATGGCGGCGGAGCAGCGCCGTGTGGAGCGCGGCCACGCCGTTCACCGCGTGGGAGCCGACGACCGCGAGGTTGGCCATCCGCACCGCCTTGCCCCCACCCTCCTCGATCAACGAGCAAGCCCGCTTCTTCGCGATCTCCCCTGGCCACTTGCGCTCCACCTCGGCCAGCACGCGGTCGTTCACGGCGTAGATCAGCTGAAGATGCCGCGGCAAGACACGCTCGAAGAGGGCCACGCCCCACTTCTCGAGCGCCTCAGGCAGCAGGGTGGGGGTGGTGTAGGCGAAGGTGCGGGAGACAATGTCCCAAGCGTGGTCCCACGTCAGTTGCTCCTCATCGATCAGCAAGCGCAGCAGCTCCACTACCGCAATTGCGGGGTGGGTATCGTTCAGCTGGACCGCTACCTTGTCCGCAAAGTTGTCCCACGAGTTGCCCGGGATCCGGCGGTGGCGACGGATGATATCCCGCAGGGAGCACGCGACAAAGAAGTACTGCTGCACCAGACGAAGCTCCTTGCCGTTCTCGGTCTTATCGTTCGGATAAAGGACCTTGGAGACCGTCTCGCCCACAGCCTTCTCGCGCACTGCTTCAACGTAGCCCCCGCTATTAAAGGCCGCGAGATCGAAGTCCTCCGTAGCCTTGGAGGCCCAGAGCCGCAGCAGGTTCACCGTCATCGTCCCAAAGCCAGCCACCGGGATGTCGCGAGGGACGCCGAGGATGGTCTTCGTATCAACCCAGCGGGGGCGGTAGTTGCCGCGGTCGTCGAACACGTTCTCCACGCGGCCGTAGAGGCGGACCTCCTGCGTGTACTCGGGGCGAACCACCTCCCACGGATCGCCGAACAGCGTCCAGCTATCGGGATGCTCGACCTGATGCCCCTCGACAAAAGCCTGCCGGAACAGGCCGAACTCATAATAAATTCCATAGCCGAGCGCGGGGTAGTCCTGCGTGGCGAGCGAATCCAGGAAACAGGCCGCTAACCGGCCAAGGCCCCCGTTACCGAGCCCCATATCGACCTCTGACTCGCGCACTACGTCGAAATCCTGCCCGAGTTCGGCCAGCGCCTCGCGGGCGGTGTCGTAGAGGCCGGTCGCCAGCAAATTATTCCCGAACAATCGCCCCATCAGGTACTCGAGCGAGAAATAGTAGATGCGGCGAACGTTTTCCCGGTTATGCACCGCCTGCGTCTGGATCAACCGTTCGTGGATACTATCGCGCAGCGCGAGGACGGTCGAGACCCACCAATCCCGCGGCGTGGCCGAGCTGGGATGGCGGGCGAGCGTCGAAACGAGGTGGCGCTGGATCAGGGCGCTCATCACGGCGGTGGTGCCTTCCGCCGGCGCTCCCCCATTCGCCGCCCCGCCATCGGTCGCGGCCGTCCGTGCGGTGCCCTTCGCTCCCTTGGATTTCGCTGCGTTTGCCATAGGACTCTCCGAACCTGTAGAAAGAACCGTGCCAGCGCGAGCCCCGCCTCGCGGTTATTTCTGAAAACGGCGCGCCAACTCCCCGTGGTTCAGCTCAATATAGGTGGGTCGGCCTGACGGACTCGTCATGGGGCTTGGGGTGGCGAAGAGCTCCGCGAGCAGGCCGCGGACCTCTGTCTCGCCGGTCGCGGCTGGGAGCCGCACCGCCTTAGCCACCGCCAAACGGGCCAGCTCCTCGCGCGCGAGACCGAGCTCATCGTGGGGTAGCCGGCCATCCCGACAAGCGCCGAGGAACTCGCGCAGGAACGGCTCGGCATCGGCCGGCTCCATCCAGGCCGGGATCGCCTCGATCCGGAAAAAATTGCGGCCGAACTCGGCCACCTCGAATGCGTGCCGACCCAAAAAGGCGGTGCGATCGAGCAGCATCGCCGCCGCAATGGCGTCTAGCTCCACCGGTTGGGGAAGGAGCAGCCGCTGGCTCGGCACCTCGCCGGCCTGGAACTGGCCGCGCAGCCGCTCGTACCACACACGCTCATGCGCGGCGCGCCGGTCGAGCAACACTAGGCCAGCGGGCGTCTCGAAAAGCACGTAACTGCCGTGCGCCACGCCAACGTAACGCCACGACGGCGCCACCCGCGGGACCGCCTCGGGCGCCGCCAACGGACCTGGCGCGGAGGGGGCAGATGTGGACGCTCCCGCGGACGGCAGGGCGAACCGAGCCGCGGGCGACTCCGGCACCGTCGGGTGCGCGAACGCGACCGGGGCGATCCGCGCCGGAACGCTCGCGACCGCGGCGGCCGAAGCCGGAGCGGGATCCGCAGCCGGCAGATTACCAGCGGAGGGAACCGCGGCGGCCGCAGGCGGTTCGGCCAGCTCCCGCAGGCGCGATAGCACCGAGCGGATCACGAACCCACGCACCTGCGGCTCGCTGCGAAACCGCACCTCACGCTTCGCCGGATGCACATTGACGTCCACCGCCGCCGGGTCGCAGCGGAGGAAGACGAACGCGAGCGGGTACCGGCCGCGCGGCACGGATTCGTGGTAGCTTTCGATCAGCGCGTAATTGAGCGTGCGGCTGTCGACGGGACGGCCGTTCACGAACACGAGCATCTCGTGCCGGGTCGGCCGACCCACGCCGGGCCGCCCGACCACGCCCTCGAGGCGCAGGCCGGGTTCCTCCGCGGCGATCGGCACGGCGAGCGCCGCCAACTCGCGACCGAAGATCTCACCGACCCGGTCCGCGAGCGTGCGGCACTCCGGAGAACGGAAGACGATCCGCCCGTCCTCGACCAAGGTGAAAGCCGTAGCCGGGCACGCCAGCGCGTAGAGACGGACACAATGGATGATGTGCGCCGCCTCGGTCGCGTCCGTCTTGAGGAACTTCCTCCGCGCGGGGAGCGAGTTGAACAGGTGTGCGACCTCGATCGAGGTGCCCGGGGCGCGGCCGCAGTCGCGGACGTGGAGGAGACGGCCCCCGTTGATCAACACCTCGGTGCCCGCAGGATCCTCCGGCGTGCGGGTCTGCAGGGTGAAACGGGACACGCTCGCGATCGAGGGGAGCGCCTCTCCGCGGAAACCGTAGCTCACAAGTTGGTCCAGGTCTCCAGCCTCGGTGATTTTGCTGGTCGCGTGGCGCTCAATGGCCAGCAGCGCGTCATCGCGGCCCATTCCGTGGCCATTGTCCTCGACCCGCATCAGCGCGCGCCCGCCCTGCCGAAATTCTACCGCGATCCGGGTAGCTCCCGCATCGAGGGCGTTCTCGATCAATTCCTTCACCACCGCTGCGGGCCGCTCGATAACCTCGCCCGCGGCGATCTGGTTCGCCACGCGGTCGGGAAGAATACGGACTTTGGCCATCGCGCCCTTGCTCGACGTTCTCCGCCCCGGCGTCAACCCCGCGAAGGCCCATCCGCCGGTGGAACCTCCACGCGCGGGGGCGGGGCCCGGTGGTCGACGAGGCTCGCGAGGTAGGTCATCGCGCGGAAGGGACGCAGGATCGCATTGCCGATCAGCAGCGGTTCCACCGGGTGGCCGCGGTCCTCCGGCAACCGCGCGATGAGCTGCGACAGCACCAGCGCGCCCACTACGACGGAGAGAAAAAAGAGCTGGAAGATCGCGGGATCGATCCCCCGGCCACCCTCCGCCTTCAGCACGAGGCCCCACAGGATGGGCGCGAGGCCGCCGAGGACCGCTGTGAATGCGCCGTGGATCGAGACCGCCAGAGTGCGATCTCGCTCCCCAGTGGCCTTCGGTAGGTATTGGAGATTCGCCATCACCCACACGGCTGCCGCGAGGCCGAGCAGGAAGTACGAGGTCAGCAGCGCGGGGATCCCGCCGGCGCCCCACTCGAGAAAGACCCACCAATAAGCCGCGACGACCGCGTAGAGCCCGAGCGCGAGCAGAAAGAACGGGCGCGCCCCCAGCTCGTCGATCCTCCGCCGCAGGATCCAAGCGGCCGCCATCACCCCCGCGTACCGCGCCACCTCAAAGACCATGATCTGCGCCGTGGAAAGTCCCGGCCCGACCTTCAGGTAGTAAGCTGCGAACGGCGGCAGAGGCGTCACGATCGCGGCGCCGGCCCCCGCAAGCCAGACGTATTTCCGAAAGACCGAAGGCGCGAACAAGTGTCGCGGCGTGTCCCGTAGCACTTCGCGGAGGCTAACCGGCGCCGGCCGCGGCGCGTCCGGCAACTGGCGCAGGGAATAATAGCTGACGAAGGCCCCGGCCAGGGCGATGAGGTACTGGATCAGCAATGCCCAGTAGACCGGCAGCGCCGCGAACAAGCCGGCGCAGGCCAGCAGCGTGCCCACGCTCGCCACCGCGGAGGCGAACTGGTCGCTCCCAAAGTAACGCCCCCGGACCCGTTCCGGCAGGATCGCGTAAAACCAGGAGATGCCCGAGGCCGCCCCGATCGAGCGGAACAGGCAGAACAGGAAGACGCTCCACACGAGGGTGTCCGCCATCCACGGCCGCGGCCCCCGGAGCGCCAGCGCCGCCAGCACCGCCGGGACCGCGAGGAACACCGCCCGCGTCCGCCACCCGCCGAGCATTACCGCCTTGAAGCCGTACCGGGGCAGCAGCGCGGTGGAGAGGATCTGCACCGGGGTGAGGACGAAGACGAAGGAATAGGCGAGGCCGACCTGGAACGGCGTCGCCCCCAGTTCCTCGGCGAAGAGGACCATCGGGGTGCCGATGCCGATCTGCCACGCGATCGCGTTGAAGAACGCGAAGACAAGGCCGGGCCGGAACGGGGCCAACTCGGGGTCGGTCCGCGCGGTGGGAAAGAGCGCGCGCATCACGCTCCGGCCGGGGCCGTTTCAACTCGCCACCCCGCCGCCCCATCCCGGCGCGGCCGCCTGCCCGCCCCGCGCACTTAGCGGAGCTCCCGGCGCCAGTGCGCCAGCTGGCGGGCCACCTGGGCAGGACCAGGCATCCCGGTGCCCCGGCGCTTGGCCATCGCCCGGCGCAGATCGAACACCGTCGCCCAGTCCGCGCCAAACCCCGGATGCACCGCCCGCACCTCCGCCGTCGGCAGCCGGTCGAGGGCCACGCCCGCCTTCTCCGCCAGCCGCACCACCGCGCCGACAGCGTGGTGCGCCTCCCGGAACGGCACCCCCCGCTCCACCAGATAGTCCGCGAGGTCGGTCGCCAGCAGCGCCGGATCCGCCACCGCCGCGGCGCACTGGTCCGCCCGCACCCGCAGGCCGCCGAGGGTCCCCGCCAGCACCTCGGCGCACAGCGCGACCTGATCGAAGGTGTCAAACACCGGCGGTTTGTCCTCCTGCAGGTCCCGGTTGTAGGTCAGCGGCAAGCCCTTCGCCAGGGTGAGCAGGGTCTGCAGGTTGCCCTGCAGCCGCGCCGCCTTGCCGCGCAGCAGCTCGCAGGAGTCCGGGTTCTTCTTCTGCGGCATTAGCGACGAGCCGGTGCAGAAGGCATCCGGCAGGTCCACGAACCGGAACTCCGCGCTGGCCCAGAGGATCAGGTCCTCGGCGATGCGCGAGAGATGGACGCCGAAAACGGCGCCCGCCGCCGCGAAATCGAGGAACAGGTCGCGGTCGGCCACGGTGTCCATCGAGTTGCGCGTCACGCGCGCCTTGCCCTTGACGTCGACAAAGCCGAGCGCCCGCGCGGTGAATTCACGGTCGATCGGCAGCGTGGTGCCCGCGATCGCGCCGGCGCCCAGCGGGCACCAGTTCGCGCGCTCCGCCACGTCACCCAGCCGCCCGTGGTCCCGATCTAGCATCTCCATCCACGCCAGCAGGTGGTGCGCGAATAGGACCGGCTGCGCCCGCTGCAGGTGCGTGTAGCCGGGGATGAGCACGTCGCGGTTGGCCTCCGCCAGTGCGAGCAGCGCGCGCTGCGCCCCGCGGATCCGCGCCCGTAGCTCTCCGCAGGCGTACTTAAAAAAGAGCCGCATGTCAGTCGCGACCTGGTCGTTGCGGCTCCGCGCCGTGTGTAGCTTCGCTGCGGCCGGTACCCGCTTGGTCAGCGCCTGCTCGATGTTCATGTGGACATCCTCCAGCCGGGTGTCCCACGTAAACTGTCCCGCCGCGATCTCCCGCCCAATCGCGGCCAGCCCGCGGTGAATCGCCGCTCGCTCCCGCTCCGAGATCAGCCCGACGTGCGCGAGCATGGCCGCGTGCGCCTGACTCCCCTGAATGTCGAAAGGCGCCAGGCGGCGATCAAATGAGACCGACTCGCTGAAGCGAAGCATCAGCTCGGCGGGACCGGCGGAGAACCGACCGCCCCAGGTGGCGTGGGAGGACTTGGCCATGAAGGACAGGTGATGCGCGCCGCCTCCGCGCCCTGCAACGCGAAACCAGACTGCTCCAACCTTGCCCAGCACCCGGTCACGCGCCCAACTTCGGCCGATGCGACGCCGGCTGCGATCCGCCCTTTCCGCCCTCGCCTTGCTGCTGCTCGCGCCGCTCCAAGCCGCCGCTACCCTACCCACCCGCGCCGAGGTCGACCCGGCGTGGACTTCCATCTATGTCGGCGCCGTTACACTCCGCACGAGTCCGTTCACCCGTGGGCCGGAGAGCGCATTCAACGCCACATACACCGCCCGAGTGATCCCCTACTTCCCCGCCAACGAGGCGGGTGTGATTTCGATCACGGTACCGGATGCAGACCTGACGCGCCTGTTCGCCGGCGAAGCCGTGGAATTCACGGGCGCCGCCCGCAACGGGCAGGGCGAGGAACGCTTCGTCTCGGGTCGCGCGATCCCCATCGACCCTCGCCACGGAAGATTAAAGGTGAGGGTCCGCGTCTCGCCTCGGATCGAGCTCATCTTCAACACGACCTACCGCTTCCCCGAGGCGGCACCCGCCGCCGTCACGCCCACTGGAACGTGATCGGCGCATCGATGTCGGGATGGAGGCTGCGGTGCACGGGACAGGCCCGCGCGGCGCCCATCAGCGGTTGTGCCGCCGGGTGATCAGCGGCTAGTGGCACGTGGACCTCGGTGACCAGTCGGCCAATGCGCCGCGGCAGGTCGGGCGCCATCTCCTTGCGCACGGAAAAGGTCAGCCCGCGCAACTCGACCCCGTGCTTGCGCGCCGCGATGGCCATCGTCGTAGCGATGCACGTGCCCAGTGCGGTCGCGACCAGATCGGTCGGGGAGAAGGCTTCGCCCTGTCCCTGATTGTCGCGCGGGGCGTCGGTCTGGAGCACGGACCCGGAAGGCCCGTGCCGCACGCTGCAGTGGAGGTTGCCCTGGTAACGCCCGGTGATCTCGACCATCTCCGGAGCCTCACCCAACTTTCGACGCCCCGCAATCCCAAGGTCACGCTCCAGCGGGATGGGCGGGAAAGTGTTTCCTTGGCGGCGCCCGCCTGCTTTAACTGCTTCGCCCTCCTCTGATGCGCGCCTTACCCGCCCTGCTCCACCTTCTTGCCGGCAGTTTGCTGCTCCCAATTTCCGCCCAAGCCGCCGAAGGGCCGACCGCGGCTAAGGCGAAGGCACCGAACCCGGTGCTCGCGCCCATCACGGACACACCCGGTCTGCCTCGCGTACTGCTGATCGGGGATTCCATCTCGATGGGCTACACCCTGCCGGTGCGCGCGCGGCTGGCGGGCCAGGCGAACGTCCACCGTCCGCCCGTGAATTGCGGGGACACCGCGCGCGGTGTGGCGTCCCTCGAGCAGTGGCTCGGCGCCGGGCGCTGGGACGTGATCCACTTCAACTTTGGCCTCCACGACCTGAAATATCTCGACGTCAAGGGCCAGCTCGCCGCACCCGAGCAGGGCCGCCAGGTGCATTCACCCGCGCAATACGAGGCCAACCTGCGGGCGATCGTGGCGCGGCTGCAGCGCACCGGGGCGCGGCTGGTGTTCGCGACCACCACGCCCGTGCCCGCTGGCAGTCAGGGGCGCGTGGCGGACGACGCCGCGCGCTACAACGCGGTCGCCCGGCGGGTGATGGCGGAGAACGGGGTCGCGCTGAACGATCTCCACGCCGTGGCCGCGACGAACCTCGCGGCGCTGCAGCGGTCAGCAAATGTGCATTTCACGGACTTCGGAAGCGCGCGGCTCGCCGACGAGGTCGCGGCGCGGATCGCCGTGCTCCTGCCCGCGCGCTGAGGCGCGTGCCGCTTAACGGTTGGCTCCGAACCGGCCGTGGCACTCGCGCCGCGCCGGTGGTTGCCCGACCTGCATTGACCGCGAGGCCCCCGCGCCCAACCCTGCTGCCGAATGAGCCCTATGCACCGCCCCGCTCCCGTGCCTTTGGCCCCGCGCCGTTTCCATGAGCGAATCCTGCCCTTCGGCATCGCCGCCCGCAAACCGCGTCACTTCCGCGAGATGGCCGCCACGGTGTGGGAAAATCGAGATGCCCTCGGCTATGCGTGGAAGGTGCTTTCCCGTGGGGTGTGCGACGGCTGCGCGCTCGGCGTCGCCGGCCTGCGGGATTGGACGATCGCGGGCCCGCATCTCTGCCTCACCCGTCTCAGTCTACTCCGCCTGAACACGATGGGGGCCGGAGATCCCGCGGCCCTAGCTGACGTCGAGGCGCTGGCCGGCTGGGACAACACCCGGCTGCGCACCCTAGGCCGTTTAGCATTCCCTATGGTCCGCCGGCGCGGCGAGCGCGGCTTCCGGCAGGTCAGCTGGGAAGAGGCCCTAGCCCGCCTTGGCACCAGGATCCGCGCGACCAACGCCGCGCGCCTCGCGTTCTTCGTGACCGCCCGCGGGGTCACCAACGAGGTTTACTATCTCGCCCAGAAGGCCGCGCGTTTCCTCGGTACCAGCCACGTCGACAACGCGGCGCGGCTATGCCACGCGCCCTCGACCGCCGCGATGCGCGAGATGACCGGCACAGCGGCCGCCTCGTGCAGCTACATTGATTGGATCGAGTCCGAGCTGATCGTGCTCTTCGGCTCCAACCTGGCGAACGACCAGCCGGTCGCGATGAAGTACCTGCTGCTCGCCAAGCGGCGCGGCGCCCGCATCGTCGTGGTGAATCCGCTGCTGGAGCCCGGGCTGCGGCGGTACTGGGTGCCCTCGGATGTCCGCAGCGCCCTCTTCGGCTCGGAACTCGTGGACGAATGGTACCCGGTCGCACCGGGCGGCGATGTCGCCTGCCTGTACGGCGTGCTCAAGGCGCTCTTGGCACAGGGCGGCGAGGACCCGACCTGGATCGCGGAGCACACCGAGGAGTTCGCGCGGCTGCGGGCGGTGGCCGAGGGAATGAACTGGTCGCAGCTCGAGGCCGCGAGTGGCCTGTCGCGCGCGCAACTCGGTGCCTTCGCGGCCACCGCGGCGCGCGCGCGGCGCGGCGTGCTGATCTGGAGCATGGGCATCACCCAGCAACCAGCAGGGGCCGACGGGGTGCGGATGATCCTCAACCTCGCCCTGGCCCGCGGCTGGATCGGCCGCGACGGGTGTGGCGTCGTTCCCATCCGCGGCCACTCCTCCGTGCAGGGGGGGGCCGAGATGGGCTGTTACGCCACCGCCCTGCCCGGGGGCCAGCCGCTGACGGAGGAAAGCGCGGCGGCACTCGAGGCGCAGTACGGTTTTCCCATCCCCCGGGGCCCGGGCTACACCGCCCCGGCGATGGTGGAGGCGGCGCACCGCGGACAACTCGACGTCCTCTACTCCGTGGGCGGCAATCTCCTGCGCACCCTGCCGGACCCGGACTGGGTCCGCGCGGCCCTCTCCCGGACGCCCGTGCGCGTGCACCAAGACATCCTCGTGACGGACCAGATGCTGATCGAGCCCGCGGAGGAGGTCTGGCTCCTGCCGGCGAAGACACGCTACGAGCAGGACGACGGCGGCACCGAGACCAGCACGGAGCGACGGGTGATGTTCAGCCCGGAACTGCCGCGTCAGGTCGGCGAGGCCCGCGCGGAGTGGAAGATCCTCCGTGACGTCGCGGCCGCGGCGTGGCCGGAACGCGCCCGACTCCTCGGCGCGGGGAACGGCCAGGTCCTGCGCGAGGAGATCGCACGCGTGGTGCCGCTCTACGAAGGGATCCAGCGGCTGGCGCGGACCGGTGACGCCTTCCAGTACGGCGGACGGCACCTCTGCGCGGGCGGCGTATTCCCGCGGACCGGCGGCCGGGCCCGGTTCACCACCCCGGCGCTGCCCAGCCCCGGCACGCCAGAGGGGACCTTCCACGTCAGCACCCGGCGCGGGAAGCAGTTCAACACCCTCATCCACGCGGAGGTCGATCCGTTGACCGGAGCGGCTCGCGACAGCATCCTCATCGGCGCGGAGGACGCCGCCCGGCTCCGGCTCCTGCCCGGTGACGCGGTGGAGCTGGTGAGTCCCACGGGGCGCTTCCGCGGCCGGATCTTCCTCGCGCCGCTCGCTCGCGACGCCCTGCAGGTCCACTGGCCGGAGGGCAATGTCCTGCTCCCGCGGGACGCCCGGGAAACCAGTAGCGACACGCCGGACTACAACGCCCGCGTCCGCCTCGAGCGGATCGTCGCCCCGTGAATCCGGACCGATCCCCCTCCCCCGTCGTGCGCTGGCGCGAGGCCCGCGCCGCGGAGGCCGCGACCGACGTGGTCGCGACCGAGGAACCCCTGGAGGTTCGGATCCGCGGACGGAGCGTGGCCGTGCTGATGCGCACGCCAGGGCACGACCGGGAGCTCACGGCGGGGTTCCTGTTCACGGAGGGTATCCTGCGACGCGCGGAGGATCTGCTCGATCTGCTGCCTTGCCGCGAGCAGCCGGGCGGTGAGGCGGGCAATGTGGTCGAGGCGGTCCTCGCCGCGGAGGTCGAAGTCGACTTCGCGCGCCTCACGCGGCACGTCTTCACCTCGTCGAGTTGCGGCGTCTGCGGGACGACCACCCTCGATGCGCTGTTCCGATCGGCGCCCCCGCTCGCTCCAGGTCCTCGACTGGAGCCGACTGCGCTGGCCGCCTGGCCCGCGCTTCTCGGCGGCCACCAGCCCCTCTTCGCCGCGACCGGCGGCGCGCACGGCTGCGCGCTGCTCACGCCAGAGGGAAGGATCGACTGGGCGCACGAGGATGCCGGGCGGCACAACGCGGTGGACAAAGCGATCGGCGCCGCGCTGCTCGCGGGCGCGATTCCGCTCTCCGGCCACGGCCTGATGCTCAGCGGCCGCATCTCGTTCGAACTGGTGCAGAAGGCGCTGCTGGCCGGCGTGCCGGTGGTCGCGGGGATGGGAGCGCCCTCCAGCCTCGCCATCGCTTGCGCCCGCCGCGCGGGTCTTACCCTCGCCGGATTTGTGCGGGAGGACCGCTTCAACGTCTACGCGGGCGGGGCCCGCCTCGGTCTGGAGGACGCCGCGTGAGGATCGCCGCGCTCCACGTTTCCCCGGGGCACAACTACTTCGGCCACCACGGCCGGGAGCCAGGCGTGCACACGATCACGGAGGTCGAAACCGTCGAATGCCTGGCTGGCCGCGGGCTGCGCGGCGACCGCTTCCTCGACTACAAGACCAACTATGGGGGGCAGGTCACCTTCTTCGCGGAGGAGGTGCACCGGGAGCTCCGCCGGCGACCGGACACGCCGCCGCATCCGGCGCACGCATATCGCCGTAACGTCCTGACCCGGGGGGTGGACCTCGGGGGGCTCATCGGGAAGGAATTCACCGTGCAGGGAGTCGTGTTCCAGGGCGTTGATGAATGCCGGCCCTGCGCGTGGATGGACCGCGCCGTGAAGCCCGGGACCGAGGCGTGGCTGCGTGGCCGGGGCGGCCTACGCGCGCGGGTGCTGAGCGGCGGCTGGTTGCGGGTGGACTGCCCGGCCGCGGCCGGGCTCCTGCTCGCGGGTGGCCGCGCGCGCCGACTCGGGCGCGACAAGGCCACTTTGCCATGGGGACCTTCCACCCTGGGGGAACATCAGGCGGGGACGCTCGCGCGCACCGGCTGCTGGCCGCTCTGGCTGGCGTGTCGCGCGGATCAGGCGTGGACCCCGGCGGGATTCCGGCGGCTCGAGGATGAGCCGGAACAAGGCGGGGTGGTCGAAGCGCTGATCCGGGCGTTGGCCCGTTCGCCGGTTCCGGTGCTGGCGGTGTTGGCGGTGGATCTTCCTGGGGTGACGGCGGCATCGCTGGAGGCCAGCGTCGACCGCGCACGGGAGCGGGGGGTCTCGGTGGTGCCGCGCGTCGGGGGCCAGCATCAGCCGCTGGCGGCCGCCTGGCACCGTTCCGCCCTGCCCGGGTTGCAGGTCGCGCTTGGCCGCGGGGATTCCCTGCAGGTCGTGTGTCAGCGGCTGGGCGAACAAGGTTTGCTTGAGGCACCGGAGGTGGCGCTCGCGGATGCGGCCCGCATCCTCGCGAACCTGAACACGCCTGAGGATCTCGCCCGCTGGGCCTCCCTCATCGGGGCGGCCGCCCGGGCCGGGGCCGGCTCCGCACCCGCGGAGGGAATCTGGGACCGGACCAACCCGCATTCCGGGCACGCAGGCCTCTAGGACACCCCGGTGGCGGCGTGCTTGGCGCGGTGGCCGGGACTCGAACCCGGGACCGACGGTTTAGAAAACCGTTGCTCTATCCGGCTGAGCTACCACCGCGAAAGCCACGAATGTGGTACGGGCGGACGATTTCGCGGACAAGGGGAAAACCACGCTTGACTCACCCCCGGCCAAACCTACCGTCCGCGCTCTTTCCCGTTCAAAGGGGTGGTAGCTCAGCTGGTTAGAGCGTCTGCCTGTCACGCAGAAGGTCGAGGGTTCGAGTCCCGTCCATCCCGCCAGTTTTCGGAAACGCCGATCCTCCGGGTCGGCGTTTTTTCTTTGGCGTCCACCTGACGTCTCGGGCTACGGCAGCGCCACCTTCAGGCGGCTCAAGGCCCGAGCAGGAAGGCCAGCAGGTCGTGGAAATCGCGATCCGGGAGCACGTTCTCAAAGCCGGCCGGCATCGCCGACGCCGCGGAGGGCTCGAGGCGCGCGATCTCGCCGCTGGCGATCCGAAGATCCCGGCCCGTCGCCGCGTCCGCCAAGGTCACGCCCTCAGCATCCCGCCGCGGATTGAACCCGGAA